>Ga0123342_1000449_pt1 | contig 64914 bp, 17 predicted proteins | sample Turbeawhitnodule_FD_89960 | JGI IMG/M metagenome (GOLD analysis project Ga0123342, IMG submission 89960) | Root nodule microbial communities of legume samples collected from Mexico - Turtle bean Mexico white nodule | ecosystem: Host-associated > Plants > Roots > Nodule | place: Mexico: Nepantla... | reverse complement strand
AGGCAACCTGAAAATTATGAGTGCGGTTATTATGTTATGCAGTGGATGTTGACTATTTTGCAAGCTGAAATTAAGAAAGGTTGGGATAAGGTAATACCTCAATACAATAAACACTTTAAAATTACAAAACTTTTTTTCATATATTACCAAACTTTTTTGTAAATGTTATAATTTGTTGTATGTAATTTTTATATTTAAATTATGATTTGAAATGTTTTTATTTTTTGGAATTGAAAACTTTATGCAGGTTGTTTGAGATTTTTTAAAAAATAATTTTTTTTTAATCAATACATATAACGACGGTTCCAAGTGGAACCGTCTTTAAAAGTCATGTTTACAACGACGGTTCCTCTGGGAACCGTCTTTAAAAGTCCCTTAAAGTTCCCCAAAAAAAATCACAATCCACCTTTAACGACGGTTTCCACAACCGTCGTTAAAAGTCGGAGTTTTAATAACGACTCCTGTCTTGAAAAATCCATACCTTTTAACGACTCCTGTAATAACGACGGTTCTGGAACCGTCTTTAAATGTTGATTTTAACCGTCGTTAAACTACCTTTTTGTACTGGTGAATTATGTTAAGTGGTTTGAACTGGTTTTAAAAGATTCCAACTACTTATGGTTTTTTATCTAACAACTTTGACCACTTGATTGATGTTATATAAAGGTTGTTTAACATTCTTTTGAACTGACTAAGAAAGAGAGATTATTTAAAACGTTTTCAAGAATTCAAAAGTTTTGGATCATCTCAAGTGTGTGGAATATTCTTTTGAACTAAAGCTTTGTAATACCCAGGTGTATTCTATTATCTTCTCCTTGAACATTGTATTTTCGTGTGTTCTTGTGTAAGGCAGTTTCATAAAAGTGTTTCTGGAAACTCTGGTGTTGCCAAAGAGTGGTTCATAAGTGTCTAATTTCAGTAATATTTCATATTAAAATATAGGCACTTACGAGTATTAATTGATAAAATACACATAAAATAATCCCTAGTTTATGAATTTATACCTTTTTACACATTTTATGATCTTTATTTGAATAAGAGCATTTTATTCCCATATTTGGTGTTAATTTCAAGTTTCTAAGGAAGAATGGAAATTTGGATTAAAGAATAATGATATAAGCTAAAATGAGAAAGTTGGAAGGCTCATAAACACACAAAAAGAGAAAAAAAATCCAACTCAGCAGCGGAGTATCTCGCTCAAGCGAGCTCATTCTCACTTGAGCGAGAATACTCCGATGAAGTTTTCGGAAAATAACGCCTTTCTCACTCAAACGAAATATTCTCGCTTGAGTGAGAATGCGTCCGATTAATTGGGCTAATTTTATGTTTTATTAATCAATTCATCAGCGCGACGCAGGAAGTCACCTAACCCTAGTAAATTAGTTAAATAGGGGGTTAGAGGCTCAAACCTAGTGTGTCAGATTAAGAGAAAAACACCATTGAGTGATTTGTAACCAATTGGAATAATGGAAGGTAGTAGAGGTATGCGTGGCTAATTCTACTATTTTAGATTGGGAGTAATCTGTTCGAGCTCTTATGTATTGAGGTGATATTTAAATATGATATAATATTATGTTCTTAATTGATTATTGGTATTGTTGTTTTGTTTTTTACTTTTGATCTAGAATCCTAAATCTGACTGAAAGGTATTTTTAGGGTTCTAACCTAAACAACAATACTTAATATATTTAAGTGTTAGAAATAGACTTTAAATGTTAATTTCTATTAACGTCTGAGCGAGACTCTAAGTTGTTTTTATAAGTATGCGAGAGATAGATATTTAGGAAACATTCTTAATAATTTTATATGCGAGAGATCGATTGATAAGTGTCTAATTTCCGTAATATTTCATATTAAAATATAGGCACTTATGAGTATTAATTGCTATTTTACATATAAAATAATCCCTAATTTATGAATTTATACATTTTTACATTTTTTATGATCTTTAATTGAATAAGAGCATTTTATTCCCAAGTTTGGTGTTAATTGTAGGTTTCTAGGGAAGAATGGAGATTTGGACTAAAGAAGAATGATATATGCTAAAAGGAGAAAGCTAGAAAGCTTAAAACGCACAAAAGAGAGAAAAAAGTCCAACTCAGCAATGAGAATGCGTCAAATTAATTGGGTTATTTTTTATGTTTTTATCATTAAGCCCGTGAGCGCGCCACAGAAAGTCACTTAACCCTAGCAAATTAGGTTAAATAGAGGGTAAAGGCACTACCCTAAGGTGCCAAATTGAGAGGAAAACACCATCATTGAGTGAATTGTAACCAATTGGGAGAATGGAAGGTGCTAGAAAAGTTTGGAACAAAGAAGTATATGGGAATGTCAACCGCATTAGTGAGAGCTTACAAAAGAGGATTATTGAGTTAGATGCAAGAGATGATGAAAGTGGTTTAGACGAGTCAGAAAGAGAGGAAAGAAGGTCTCTTTTAACTAATTTTAGCAAAAATCTGTTTAAGCAAGAGGCAATTATGCATCAAAAAACAAGCCTAAAGTGGCTGAAACAAGATGATCTTAACACAAAGTTTTTTAACTCGTCAGTAAAATGGAGGAGTGTAAGGAATGAGTTACATGGGGATTTTGTTAATGGTCAGTGGTGTGAGGATAAGGATGTGGTTAAGGACGTGGTCAAGGATATGGTTAGAAATTTTTTTGAAGATAGGTTTGTCAGGAACAATGCTCGTTAGGTCAGATTGGACAATGTTGGGTTCAACACTATTTTAGAGGACGATAATGAGATGTTGGTTGGTGAATTTTCCGAAGAAGAAACCAGGACGACTATTTGGGGTTGTGACAGTTTGAAGAGTCCTGGCCCTAATGGGTTTAACTTTGGATTCATTAAATTTAGTTGGGATTTCATTAAAAAGGATGTTGTGTCGGCGGTCAACGATTTTGCGGTCAACGATAAATGGCTTAGGTTATCCAATGTGTCGTTTTTATGCTTAATTCTAAAAGTTGAAAACCCTCAATAGCTCGGCGAGTTTAGACCCATATTGTTGGTTGGATGCCTATATAAAATAATTTCAAAAGTGTTGTCTCTTTGTTTGAAAAAGGTGATAGCAAAGTTATTGACGATAGACAGTCGACTTTCCTTGAAGGAAGGGGTTTGCAAGATAGTGTGTTAGTAGCTAACGAAGTTTTGGAAAAAATGAAAAGGAAGAAGAGAAGTTGTGTTTTCTTTAAAGTTGATTATGAGAAGGCTTATGACTCAGTCAACTAGGAGTTTATTTATTATATTTTAAAAAGGTTGAGTTTATGTGGCAAATGCATTAATTGGATAAAGTGTTGTTTGGAAGCTGTTTTTGTGTCAGTGCTAGTGAATGGTAGTTCAATTAAGGAGTTTTTCCCAAAGAAGGGGCTTTGTCAAGATGATCTGTTAGCTTCGTTTTTTTTATCTTATTGCGGCAGAAGGCTTGGCAGATGTGTCAAGGATGGCAATAGAGAAAAATTTGATAGATAACTTGGAGATTGGAAGGGCGAAAGTGAAGGTTAACATGTTACAATACACTAACGATACCTTATTTCTATGTGAAGCCAACACTAAAAGTGTCTTTAATATCAAGACGTTTTGCACTGCTTTGAATTTTCTTCTAGGCTTAAGGTGAACTTTTTGAAGAGTAGAATAAGCAGGTTGGGGATAGATCAACTAGGCTTAAGGGGAACTTTTTGCGGTGATTCTTAACTGTGATGTGATGGTGACTCCTTTTGTATACTTGGGTATGTCGGTAGGGGGGTGACATAAGCGATGAGCGTTTTGGAGTGGGTTGGTAGCGAGACTTAAGGCTAGGTTGTGTAGGTGGAAAGGTAGGTTTTTGTCGTTGGCTATGAGGATTTGTCTGATTAAGTCCATACTTTCTTCTATCCCGCTATTCTATATGTCTTTATTCAAAATGCCCCCCATGGTGGCAAACAAGTTAGTTAGGATTCAAAGGAATTTTCTTTGGGGTGGGGTTCTGACGACAGAAAAATTGCCTAGGCTTCTCGAAAAAATGTTTGTGAGCCCTGTGAGGCTGGGCATCTTGGAATTATCAATTTGAGGGTTTTTAACACAGTTTTGCTAGGGAAGTGGATTTGGAGGATGGGGTCGGTTAATGGTGGTTTGTGAAAGGAGATTCTTGAATCTAAATACGAAGGTTGGAGAAGTTTGAGAGAAGGCAGGAAAAATTGTAGGGGCTCTCTTTGGTGGAAAGATTTGAAGGAGGTGTGGGCTTTAGAGGGTTGGGGAAGGAATTTTAAAGATGCTTTCAAGTGGAATATTGGTAATTGAAGGGAAATTTCCTTCTGGGAGGACAACTAGTCGAGTTGTGGTGCTTTGAAGAGAGTCTTCCCGAGGTTATTCTCTCTGAGCTCATCTAAATCCGTTAAGGTGGCCAAGCTTGGGTTCTGGACTAATGACGTTTGGGTTTGACATTTAGCTTGGTGAAGGAGTTTCTTTGAATGGGAAAAGCCTATGGTGAGTCACTTCTTCCAGGTTTTACAAGGGTTGTGGTTTGACTTGGTAGAGGAGGATAGTTGGGTGTGGAAGGATGGGGAGTTTCTAACATATACGGTTAACTTTGCCTATGTTTCTTTAAGGAGGGATCGAGAATGGTAGAAGTACTCTGTGTACATTAAGTTTTGGTGGTGTAAAGTTTTGCCTTCTGCACTAATCATTGCTTGGAGGGTAATGGAGAATAAGATTGCTACTAGGGTTAATTTTGGAAAGGCGTGGAATTGCAGTCAAAAGTCATTTGTGTAGTTTGTGCGGGATGAAGCAGAAGTTTTGTCGTCACTTGTTTTTCAAATGCAGATTAGTTTGGCTTGTTTGGAGTCAATGCATTGCTTGGTTTGGAGTGACGTCCGTGTTTCACAATGATCCTCTGACAAATTTTTTACAGTTTAGGATGTGTAATGCTTCTGATTCAATTAATGACGTTTGGGAAGCAATTTAGGTTGAAGTAGTAAGTGAAAATTGAAAATACAAGAACAATGTCATCATTAAAAGGGGCGTGGCTAATGAGTCAGAAGTGTTTGCAATAGTGCAAGTAAAGGTTTGATCTTGGATTTCCTCCAAGTCACATTTTGTTTCGTTCTCTTACTTTGACTGGTGTCTAGACCCTTTAGTTTGTATGATGTTGGTTTCTTGATGTTTTACCTTGTTGGTTACCACTATTGTTGGTTTTTTAGGTTTAGTTAGGAGGGTTATTCTTTTGGTCGTTCGTTCGTGGAAGGATAAAGTGTAATTTTTGTATAAGAGTTAAATCACCCCTTAAGTAATTCATATTTATTGATTCTTTATTGCTGATAAAAAAAATCTATCTTTTTTTATTGGAAACATAGGTAAGATTCTAGTTTATAAGCATAGCCTATTAATGTGGCAAATCTTATAAATTTAATTGAGCAAAATAAATATTGTAACTCATTCATTAACACAACATACACTACATAGAAAAAAAAAATACTAAATAGAAGTAATCCAACTATAGAGGGACTAAAAAATCTTCAGTTTGTTTTCTAATTTCTCAAATTTGTTTCAAAGTCAACTAAAAAAATAAATATAACTAGAATATACGATCATCACTCTCTCTCTCTGCAATTATCTGCATCAGAGGAAAAAAAAACAAAAGAAACTTAGCCAGATAATGTCCAAACACGAAATCGTCATGCACGACTAATTAACTAATTAACTATTGAATAATTATAATTATTATGATATTAGCATAAAAGATAACAACAAGGTCGTTGTAGTATAGTGGTAAGTATTTCCGCCTGTCACGCGGACGACCCGGGTTCGATCCCCGGCAACGGCGGTTTTTGGTTCTTTAATTTGGTTTTTTTATATGTGCTTATTTTCCTTATCAGTGTGTTTTTTAAACTGCATTCTTTCATTGTTTTTTTGTATGCTTGTTTTCCTTATCAGTGTGTGTTTTTCACTGCACTCTTTCTTGTTTGTTTGTATACCGAAAAATACATTATGTGTGTGCAGACATGCAAATACTGAGTTTGATTTTAACAATGCGTGCAAGCTATGCCAAATTCACTGGTACTGAGTGCTTTCAGTTAAGAAATTCAAAAGGGCAGGGCTGGCTATTGTTGTTTTCTCTCTGTCCTTTTTCTTGCTTTTCTTCTGGGGCGAATTTGGTTTTGTACTATTCACTTTACACTTTGCATATGAAAGGAAATAGTAGCCAGAGAGAAATGAATATATATGAACTGGACCTGTCAAATATCATATACTTTGATGTGACTAATTAGTATTTCTCAATCCCTTTTGCTCTGTGCCAAGTTTGGAATGCTGATGGAGATTGAACTGATGGAGTTTCTTGCTTCCATAACAATCTTTTGAACTATTCTAGCTGTCTAAATTCCTTCACATGACCAATTTTCTTGGAACTGATAATATTTGAGAAAAGTTATATGTGAGTTCCATCCTACTAATCAAGGCTAGTTACAAATAATGCAGCAGTATTAGCTACATTATTCATAGTGCTTTTTTCCCTTCCTTTTCCAGATTTCATTAAAATCCAAGCTCAAAACTGATTTTCCTCAAGAATGCATATATCTAGGAATGTTTAAATGAACCAGGAGTTTAGCAGTGGCATTCCAAGTTTTATATGTTTGTTGGAAAAAGAAATAAAAGTATCACATGAGAGCATCAACAACATCTTCTACAAACAAATCATTGATTTGATTCAACATTAATACCTTCAACTTTATTCCTTTCTATTGTCATCACAAAACTATGGCAGTTATTCTTCTCTATCTTTGACTTTGATATATAGTCTCTATAGTTCTTCTGCTTGCAATCACTCATTCACTTCCTTCTATGTGTATTTTAACTTTTCAGAAGTAAATTTGATTTATCTTATAAGTGTAGAACCATGTTAGTATTTTCATAACATTTATCTTTGGATGTGCATTTTCAAATATGGGTGATTCCACTCATTGTCAATTTATCTCGCGTGATTGTTGGTTGTGTTGAAGAAGCGTATTGGATGTGTTTTTGTTGCATCTTCTTCTCCAAGTATTTGAAAGATAAATTGTTATGTGTTCTTGTGTTCCTGTGCTTGTATTTATTAGAATGAGATAAAGTGTTTTATAAGAATGTGCGCGAGTTCATGCTATGAAAGATCAAAGTGTTACGTGGATGTTGTGTTTGTTTAAGGTGAAGAATTTTTGAGTGATTGAGTGAGTGAATTAGTGAAAGGGTAAAGGCATGGGTACCATAGTAATCAATCATAACTATTAGACTACAAAGAATCAATTTAATTTATTAGTATGAGTCAAAAGTTAAGTAGGTTTATAATGACTCTGAAAATCTTGGAAGATAATTAGTTTGCATTAGTTTAAAATTGTCACTTATTAGTCAAATTAACTCTTCTTAGACATGTAACATCTAAACAAAAATTACTCTTGGTAGAAATTAACTCTTGGAGGTGTTAGATTTGAAAGTTTATTCTCAATGGTCAAATTCTAACAATCTAGTCCAACCTTAATAAACAATGAGATATTTTGAATGTTTTAATCATAATAAATAATAGGAAGTAACTCTAATAAAATACTAACATGAGATAGAGGATTGGTATATCACCTATTAATGGTCATCTTTTCAAATGTAGTTGAACTCATTCGTGCATCGGTATGAATTAAATATACATTTTGTATTTGAGCATTTTACGTGAATATTCTCTCAATACTTATGTGAAATTATACTAAATTGTCTTATAGACACTAGGGTGAATGATATTTGTAAATTATTTATTTAGAGAATTTATCTTGGTTTATGAAATATAGATTTTATCCCTTTATAAGGGTAGAAAAGTTATATATATAATTTAACACTATAATAAAATTATTAAATAAAAACTAAATTTAGAGATAAAAATAATTAGTCACTATATATATTGACTAAATTAAATATTATTTTAAGATTAAAAAATTATTTATATTTAAAGTGGTTTATATTATTAATAAAAGTTTATAAATGATTTTAAATTGGTATCTAAATTAGCTACCAAGATCTTAGCTACTAATATTCTAGATTAATTAGTTTTTAAAAGACTAATAGACACTAATTTAGAATATAAAATAGTAAGTAACTAAAACATTGGTATCTAATAATTAGATACTAATTTAGAAATTATTTTATAAATTTTTATTAATAATAGACTTTAGATACCAATAATATTTTTTAGTTTATAAGATAATTTTTAATTTAATTAATTACTAATTAATTATTTTACACTACAAGCTAATCATGAAATAGAAACCAATTTTAGAGACAAAAAATAATTAGTTGTTATAGTAACTAAATTAGAGATCATTTTAGAAACTAAAAAAAATGGTTTTTAAATTAGTTTCTATTATTGTTAAATAGTTTCTAAATTGGTATCTAATTAGCTACCAAAGTTTTAAACTTCCAATTATTTAGATTCTAAATTTGGTAACAAAAACCTTGGTTGCTAATTAGATACCAATTTAGAAATCATTTAACAATAATAGAAACTAATTTAGAAACCAAAAATATTTTTAATTTTTAAAATGGTCTCTAATTTAGTCACTATAATAATAAATTATTTTTTGTCTCTAAAATTAGTTTCTATTTCATGATTTTCTTATAGTGTTAGTTTCTAAAAGTAATTTTTATTTAATAATTTTTGTGTAGTGGAATGTTAGTTATCAAGTTAGTATTAACTAAATAGACTTTAACAATAAATATATTTAATTTTTTAAATTAGAAAGGAAGATGGAAGAGAGATTAATTTTATGAATTTCGTGTCATATTAAGGAAATAATAATTATCAAATTATACGCAATTATTGTATGCAATATTGTATGATATTGTATCTGATTATATGCAATTAATTTAATAATAATAGAATCTTATGATTAGTTAATCCCTACTAATTGTAATTTGGAGAGAGAAAGTCTCACTACACTAGTCTATATATATATATATATATATATATATATATATATATATTATTTACTATACATGAAGTGATGTAAATATAATAAAAACTTTTTATTTCTTACGTACAATTTTCTTATATATTAATTAAATAGACTTTAACAATAAATATATTTAATTTTTTAAATTAAAAAGGAAGAAGGAAGAGAGATTAATTTTATGAATTTCGTGTCAATTTATCAACCTAATTATAAAATATGTTTAAAATTTTAAAACTAGGAGTTAGCTTTGTAGCTAACTTTAATTATAAAATATATTTAATGTTTAAAATTTGTATATTACTAATAGTAAAACCACTCTAAAAATAAGACTATTTAATTTTAAATTTATGAGTTAGTGTGAGTTAAACCGACTTCAGTTAAAATATATCGTTTTTATTTTAAAATTTATAGCAATAGCTTAGTATATGTGTAGTCAATGCTAATAACTCTAGTGTTAGCACGAATTTTAAATTTTAGAAGCAAAATATTTGTATTCTTTATAGTGTTAGATATGACATGTGATGTAGTTATTCTTAAATTAGAAGATATATTTTAAAAAGTGAAATATAAAACTAAGTTTATTAATTAAAGAGTTAGAAAATAAATTTATATTGTAAAAATTCATGTGATTCTCTTATCAATTTTTTTCTCTCCTTAAAACGAGCCTTTTTTTTATAATAATATGAATTAAGCCTTGATGGATTAAATGGATAAAATTGATATTATTTTTTCTTTCTAATAAACATTAACATTATAATGAGTTACATTATCTCAAGTTATAAAAAAAATTAAACATCTATTAAAAATTGAACCCCTTAAAGCTGAGGAAAGGTAAGAAAAATATTACATTGAAACGAGATGGAATATTTATTAAAAATAGTATGGATTTTAATAATTCAAAATTTAGTAGTTAATTAAATATTAATTTAAAAATTATTTATTAATAATTTTAAATTAATTTAAATATTTTTTAATATTTAAAATAAAATTTAATTTAGTAATATAACAGTTAATTATTTTTTATTTTTAAAATAAATTTTTATTTAATGAAAAAGAAGAAGATTAATTTTCTACTTCAACATCATTGATACTAGCAAACAATCAAACTTGATTAGTTTATCTATCATTTAAGATTTGTGCATATATTTAGTAGCAACAACAAAAATTCAGAAATTTACCATTTGATATTCAAAAGTTATTTTGTGCATGTTATGACTCTTCTAGTTTCTACCACTACAACTGAAATATAATTTTCAATATTGAAAATATTAAAACAAGATTAAGGAATAAAATGAAATTGAAAAATAAACACTTGCAACTTTCATTCGGATTCATTTCTAGATGATTTTGTTACTGTAAGAGTGTATAATTGCAATTTAAAGCAATTTTTTTATATACTTAATATTTTTTGCCATAATTATGTGTCTTAAAAGTTTGATCCATCCTTTTATGGGATTGTGGCATTGAATTCATCTACCAAATGTGAGGTAAGAGATAAAATATCCATTAACATATTGCATTTTCTTACAGTTAGGATAATTTAGCATTTAAGATGTATAATGATATTGGTCAACACATTACCCTAAATATAAGAAAGTTGGTACAGTAGTTTAATATTAGGATAGGTTTTGCTATATAGTACAAGTAAGGCTTTTCTATTTGGACTGTAACTTATATTTTATTTATTATATAATACTACAAATTTTATTTTCGTTCATAAACTTTAATATATTTTTTAATTTCAACTTCTTTTTTCAAATACATGCATCCTCTAAAATAAATCTAACAAGAGAAAGAAACAAATAAATATACTTTTTAGAAGAATATATGAATATGTTAAATATGATGATATTTGGTATTTACTTTTTAGAAGAAAACAAAAAATTCAAAGATGATTTTGCTTCCTGTCCAAATGAAAAGGTAATAACTTTCATGTTCCGTTAATTATTTAAGGAGAATTAAAATATAAAACAAATTAATACCATGAAGTCGTTGTAGTATAGTGGTAAGTATTTCCGCCTGTCACGCGGATGACCCGGGTTCGATCCCCGGCAACGGCGAATTTTAAACGTTTTTTAGTTTTTCTTTCTGATTTGTTTGATACTAAGTGGGTGAGAATTTTTACTTCGTTTGGCTAGAATTTAGGAGAAAACAGCAAAGGGATATCAAAATTGATGGTTAAAAAATGAATTTTCAATTTGGTTTTTTGGGTCATTGAGGGATTGTAGCATGGTGGTGCACTGTTTTACCTGCAAAATCTTTGTTGGTTAATCCAAATCTAGCAAACATTACAATCTTTGATGTAGGTTTGTTCAATCTATCAAATTTTATGTTCTTCACATGTGAACAAAAACATTACTGGGATTAGTCTTAGTTTGATTTGAGCTATGGCATGCATGCAAGCTTCTTCTGCTGTGAAATTCGAAAGGGCATAGTTTTATATTATTGCTTTCTCTGTCCTTTTTCATGCTTTTGTTCTGGGGAGAATTTGGATCTGCTGCACTGTTAACTTTACAGTTTGCATATATGAAAGGAAATAATAGCCACAGAGAAATGAATATAAGAACTGGACCTGACGAATCTTATATGGTTCTGATATGATTGACAGTAGTTATCATTCCCTTAAGAATGGAGTGTTGATGGACTTGCTATTGCTTTCATCACAAGGCTAGTTACAATTACTTGAGAAGAATTATTTGTCACAATCGTAGTGATTTTTCCCCTTTTGTTTTCAGATTCAATTGAAATTCATGTTCAAAACTGTGATTTTGATTCAAGTCATTGGGATGTGGTAAAGTCTATGGTGGCACTTTTGTTTTCCTCTTCAACAAGCGTATGTTGAGGAATTTTGAATGAATGGGGGAAGTTTATAGCATTGCCACTCCATATTGTTAGTTTCAAGAGTATCTCTTAAAAAAAAGAGAATTAAATTATCTCCAATTTTTGAAAAAAAATTAGAATGAAATCCTTATTAAATATGTTGATTTCAGGATTTAGTTGTTTTTAATTTTATGCACATAAACAAAATTAAATAATACCAAGAACAAAATCATAAATAAAGAGAAAAAGAAATATATTCACAAGAGATGTTTTTATTGTTTACTTTTATCAAAGAGTTATGTCTAGTTGTTTAGGCACATCAATTAAGCTCACATTAAAAATTTAGAGTTTTTACATCCACATAACTAAACGATGCAAAAAGACTTAGCCTGTCATAAAAAAACTACATTAAGAAGGTCAATTGTGGGAATACCAAATGAAAAATGTTAAAACATTAAGCACTCATCTTGTGACTCATATTAAACTAAGTGTTAAAAGAGTCCTTCAAATAAAGTTGAGAAGACAAATATAAGTAGAGAGTTCTTTATGCATTTATGATGGATAGTTTGATGTATGTAAGGATATGTACAATACCAATTTTTTGTCAAATCCAAGTAGAGAGCATTAGAATATTGTGAAATGAATTTTGAGGTATATTTATGGTACTAGTGATTTGAGATTTTGTTTTGGAGGTGATAAGTCTACCTTGATGGGTTAATCCGACTTAGATATGGCAAGAAACATTGATTTTAAAAGTCCACTTCAAACTATTTGATTATGTTTGTATGAGAGGTTTGGATTGGCAATAAAGGTTGTAGAGGTGCATAGATTGTCTACTACAAAGACATAGTTCATTTTCATCACATAAGTATGGAAAGAGTTGTTATGGTTGAAGAAATTTTTCCAGGAGCTTGGTTTTGTGTAGGAAAACTATCCATTATTTCTTGACAATCAAAGTGTTATCTATCTTGGTAAGAATCCAACTTTCATATATGGCCAAAGATATTGATGTAAGGTATCATTTGTATCCTAAGTTGTTGGAGTTGGATAAAATTTTATACTAATGAAAATGGTATTGATATGATAACTAAGGAACTGCTAGAGCAAAAGCTTGAAGTTTGTTGTGTGATTGTCAGATTGGTATATACCTCCACACAACTACCAAGGGAATATGTATTGGATTGGGCTCCCAACAACATGTCTAAAAAGCCCAAACTTTTCAGGGTCATTTTGTGTTCCTTAAGTAAAGGGAGGTCTTCTAGAGTCTATAGAGTGAGTATTAACATCACAACCTTTGAGAGAGAGAAGATAGAAGAAAAACTAGTTTGCATATTCAAGAAACTTCCATAATAAATATATTATTCCTACTTTGTTCATTGTTAAATCATACGAAAAAAAAGTAAAAGTTGGTTTGTGATGTAGTATTTTTATTTTGATCGTTGGGATCATGGATTGTAAATATGGGGTTGGAAAAATCAATTTCTCATAGTTACTCTAACTTTAGATTTCTTTTGTTCTTCAAATTTGAAAGCTTTATTATTTTGATATATGTGTTGGTTGTAAGCATTGACTTTTTCATTTGATTTCAATCTTTAGTATCGTTATTTGATCTTAATGGAGTTTGATTGGATGGCTTGTTCTTGTGAACTTTTACTTCTCACATTACGGGGATTTTCTACATTAAAAATATTTGTGTTTCTTTTGTGATTGTTGTTTTCATTTTATTTTATTATTGTTTTTCGATAATTCTTGCAAATTAAGAGAATTATTTCCAAATCATACTATTTTTTGTTGTTGTATTATTATTTCCTTATTGCTTCTAGGTTCTATAAAATTGAAGAACCGATAAATAAAATCTGTATAACACCAAATCAATTGATTAATTAAGATAAATAATTTTAAATGAGTTTAAGTCTTGGGATACAAGTAGTGAAGTTTTAGGCATGCTACTTATAGTGGTATTTTGAGAAGGAGTTTAGGAGAATACACAAAAGATTTCTCTTCTTATCTGGGTATGAACAAATCTTTTTATATGGTGAGCTTATGGGTGTTATCTTGACTATAAATAATGTTATGATTCGTGATTATAGTTGTTTGTAGTTAAAATGTTATTCTACTTTGATTTGTCAAGTTTTCTCTTGTCATGAATTTATTCCCTTGGTTATTAAAGGGAGATAGATAAAAATGCATGAAAAGTTATGAAGGTATGGACTTTCAAGTGTCTAGCATCTTTTGTGAAGAGAATTCATATGTGAATAATTTGGCTAACTTTGAAATTAATAATAAATTGGACTTTAGTTGATTTAATGTTCTACCTTCTTTTATTAGTTTAAACTTCTTCTTAATAGGTATTAACTTTCATATTTTTATTTTGTGTAAATTTGGTTATAAATTTTTGTAACATCAATTTAGTTTCATCTCCCATATTTTTGTATTTTTTATTTTTATTTTTAGATTTTCTATGATATTGAACTTTAAGTGTCAACCTAGTTGTAGGGATATCATGTGTGGAAGCGTTATAATTTCAACTAAAGATTATGAGAAATTAAAGTAACAAAAAAAATGAGAATGATACCAGAATTTTATAGGTGGAAAACCCCTTTAAACATAGGTAAAAAATCACCGATGAGATAGCCAAAACTTCCAACAATTAATTGTGAACGATAAGTAACCTCCATTTGATTTCAATTAATTGTGAACGATAAATAACAAAAAATATCAAAGGTAAATCAAATCTCACACAGATATGTGATCAAAGTTCATATCAATTTCTACCATGTGAACTTGAATACACTAAAATTAAATACTTAAAAAAAAAAACAAAACTATTACTGATAACGGTCTTAATTGGCTTGTTCGATTTCAACAAAACATAAAGAAACTAAACAACCACAATTATGTACAACTTTTCAATTTGTTTCAACATACATGGGTTCTTAACATGGTTGAGTCTCACTGTGTTGAATAATCATATAAAAGAGTATTATGTAATTCTATTTGAGTCAAACTTAAATTATGGTTTCAGCAAAAAAAAGAAGACATAGATAATATATGTACCACTTTTATTACGAAAAAGGAAATTGTTTGTTGCTCCAAATCCAAACAGCTACAATTCAATTGTCCTTCGCTTTCTTTCTCTTCAATCTCTGAATTCAAAACATTCACATGATGCAAAATTCAAAGGTAGAGACAACAAAAACAAAAAATGAAGACAAACTACACCGACACCGACAATGGAAAATTCCCTGAAATTCAAATTAATTTTGAATTTAAATCATCACACAACCAAAGTTCTGCAGGAAGCCAGTGGATCCCACACATGCAAACAAATTACTTTTCTATTTTAATTACGAAAATTATTTTTTTTTTCCTTTTAATCTTTATTCGAATGATCTTTTATAATTTGTAGAATTTCACGAGTAAATCCTTTTGAAATAGAACATGGAAAAAATTTACTTACCATTGAAAACTTTAAACAATAGCATTTTTTAAAATTACTCTCTTTCTATTGAATTTCAGAATTATAATATGTTAAATGAATCATTATTTGAGTTAAATAGTATCTTTTGAAGCTTTGCGTACTGGTTTTAATCATTTACTTTCTTAATTTTCTAATCAAAACTAATTTCCTTTATACATTATAGTCAAATTTTGGAAACATTCAAGCAATGTGGAGAATAGTTGGTAAACGAAACTTCACATGATATCTAAATATTTTAATTGGTAAAATGAACAGATCGAAATCAGAATTCTGAGATGAGATCTGTCGGCAGTACACAAAGCTGGCACTCGCATGAAGGCATTTGAAAACTCGTGAAACTTAATAAATTCTGATTAGAAAATTAAATTCTAAAATCAGTAACATGCAACAACGTCTGCATAACTAAATCACAGAAAATGTAGCATGATAAGAATAATATAATATATAAAAATAGTGATAAAGATGACATAAACTTGAATAAAATGGTCTACAATCTTGCATTATAAAAAAATAATGATGAGCATGATAGTAAAGTAAAACTGACAAGAAAGAAACTACTCCAACGAAAACTAAAGTCCGCAACCTTAAAAGGTTATACTAGGTTGGTTTACTTGGCAGCCCCATTGGGTTGCTTTGAAGAAGTTTCTTCAGATGTGTTGTTGTTAAGCTCATCCCAAGCTTCAATCCAAGTGACCATGGCATCTGCAAGCTTGTTGAAGTAGGGATCAACAGCACCAAGCTTCTCTTTCACTTGCTTGGAGAGTTCAATGTAGCATTGTTGGACAGAGGTGCTTTCTTTTGAGAGGGTGGCACTTTGGAAAAAGGGAATGATCTCTTCTTGCCAGAAGATGCCTTTGTACTCCTTTTTCAGATTCACAAATGGGTTGCTTGCTTTGCTGTGCCATATGTATGGAAGCCCAGTTTTCACTCCCAACCCCAGATGGTCACAGATAACCTGCAAATTCATCACGAGTTCAAAACAAATGATAATATAGTTAGAAATCGTTTTCTGAAATATCACATTGTTTTCATTCATATAACAATGTGACAATAATGTAATTGCTAGATAAGTTTGACACTTTTTTACAACTATTGGTGAAAGCATCATGGACTAAAAAGATGAAAACAGAACAAAAATCAAATACCAAAATGAACATATTGACTCATTGATTTAAGGGGTTGATAACAGAAAAAGCACAAGTGAAGGGTATACCTTAACACACCATCCAGCCCACATATCATCGTATCGTCCAATAGGTTGACCATCACCCATTAGTCCAAAGTACATTGCAGGTCCAATCAGCTCACGATCGAAGGCCAGATTCATACCACACATGGGGAACAATGTTCCTTTAGGAATGGTAAGAACAGCATCAACATACCTGAAATACACACTCACTAATTTAGCTAGGCTATGAAAAACTAAGAAGTATGAACTTTCCATGAACAAAATTAATTTTGTATACTGTCGTATGATTGAAAATTGTTTCATGTACCAGAATTGAACTGTAAAATGACATAGTAGATACCTGGTGTTCCTCTCTCGGGGTTTGACAAGTTGTGTTGGAGCATCATAATCAGGTATGTTGAGCCACAGACCGTGAGAAACAGCAGTGGGTGCACCTTCACGAAGACTGAAAGGATATCCACGGACGAAATCAGCACCTTCTCTATAAGGATCATAAAGGGTGTTGAAGAAAAATGGAGTGGCAGGACATAGCAGATTCTTAATGTGCTGCTCAAGTGCATTGATGTCCTTTCCAGAAGGGTCCTTAGCAACCTACACATGAAAACAGGAGATACTCAGAAAAAAAAAATGCCTACAATTCGTATTGAACATAGAACATTCTTTGAACAAAGGCTTTACTGACAGCAATAACCAAACGAGAGTCACTATTTCAATCCTTATTTGAAATTCAGACTCATACGAAAAGGAAACAGAGACAATAAGACAAGATCCACCTTCAATTTGAATGGCAATCATTATGTCCCCAAAGCCAAAATAAAGGTAAAAGAGAAAAGAATCTTTGTCTCATAATCATGAAAAAAAAAACACAAATTAATGTCAACAGTTTGTAGATCTAGTTGTATTCGATCAAAAATCAACTTTTGAGTCACAAAAATGCGATATAAAAAAATCCAACTATTAAGTTCAGAAAACTTTTTTAATTTGAATTACAATGACCAAACAATTTCACTCTATTGCATTAATAAAAATAAAATAAAATAGATACATAAATAAAAAAGATCGTTAATTCATAGAAAAATCAAAACCCAGTCATTACCATAACAGTTAAATCGCATTCACCCAAACCCAAGTAAACTATTCTCATAGAATCATACCCATTTTCAAAACCAGTCATTCTAGATCCAAACACACTCCAATCTCAAACGAGAGAACAACCAAATAAGGAACCTCTAACAACAGTGAAAACAACAGATCGTTAAGGTTACATGCACACACACAAACACAGGACAAATCACGAATACTTATAACAAATGGAAAAACAACAACCATTCATTCAGTCAACAAATCAAATCCACACTTAGATCTAGCCCCGTTTCAAAACCCTACCAAACCCTTGTAAAGAACACACTAAAAAACCAAATAATTGAAATCAATAAACCGCATGAATATGAAACAATATCCACGGCAAAAAGAAAAGGCATTAAATCTCAGAAAACAGAATCCTCATACATCAGAAAACCCGCAAGCAAGCATCCAACTTTAACCGAAACCCCTCAATTTTCCAAGTCAAAATGCACAAAATTTAACGAAACAGACGCATCAGAAAAACAAAAGGCTTCAAAACCTCAGGAAGCAGAATTCCCGACCCATCATAAAACCCACCAGCAAGCTTGCAACTTTAAGTCAAACCCACATTCTTTCAAGTCCAAAATTAAAAACCAACATAAACAAATCCACTATAAAACTAAATCAAGAAACAGAATTCCCAACCCATCAGAAAACCCACAAGCAAGCACACATCTTTAACTCAAATTCACGATTATCACAGCCAAAGGAGTACAAGAATTAAAAAATCTGGAGATGGGTAGGTTATAATTACGAAGCAATCGTCGTCGATGGTGTAGATGTACTTCTTCTTGGAGACCATGTAGCCGAAGCAGCGACAAGCAGAGTCCTTGAAGGAGATGCAATTGGCCTTGGGACCCAAGATCCTGTTGATGTCGTTGCGATTGTAGAGCTCGTAATCGAACCCTGCGGGGACATTGATGACCTTATTGGGGTCACCGTCCTGCACGATGATGAGGTGGTACTGCTCGAAGAATGGCCGCCACATCTCGAGGAAGTCGAGGTTGCGGATCGTGGGGATCACGATGTCGAGCTCATCCTTCAGCAGAGGGACGGGCTTGGCAGAAGGATCAGCCATTGGAGAGGAAAGGGAAGAGAAGGGAGGAAGAAGGAGACTGTGTTGAGTTTTCAACGCAGCAAGTGTGAATCTGTGTGTCTGTCTAATTGTGCTAGGTGTGTGGGATGAATATATAAGGGAAAATGTTACGCGGTGGTGTTTGAAAAAGAAAAGAAAAAAAAAGGAAAAAAAGGAAAAAAAAGACGAAAAACAGTGAGATCTTGCATCATTTTATTTAATTAAGTAAATTATGGAGCTATTAATGAACCGATCTCCAATTTTATTTTATTTTTACAACTCATTTTGAGCTTTTTTTTTCTTCTAAAAACAAACAATATCTTGTGAAATCTGTGAACAGAATAAGAACAATTAGCTTATTGCTCCATTGGAAAAAGAAAGAAAGATTGATGAAGAAAAAAAAGAGAAACAAGGAAAAAATTAAAGAATATTGAATTGAAGATAATTGTAGAAATAAAAGATTTACTGTAATACTATTTAATTTTATCTGAATTACTTTATTTGTTTGTAATTATTATATTTGGTGTCCTTAAAAATTGAAAAAAAAAATCATCATCAAGTCCTCGTAGGTTTTTTATAATAAATAGACTATGGGAGGTTATGGCCCTTGAATTGAAAACATAAAATAATTAATTATGATATACATTTTTAACTTCTTTTCTGAAAAAAAAAATTGTGAGTTCCAATAAATATAAAAAGATATTCTTCAATTTGTAACATTAAATTTATGGGGTTTTTTCTTTTCTTTCTTTTTTTCACCTCTTTTTTTAAATATCAAATTCATTAAATTTTTTTGTTTGCTTTGTATAGGTTATTGAGGCTTAAATCAAGGCATTTTTAAATAAAGATAAGGAAATTCACGTGATTCAGATTTTTTTTTCTTCTAATAAATATGTGAAGTTATTAATTTTATTGTCTTATTTGTAGTTGTAAAGGTTTAAAATTTCATTTTTATCATGAAACATTTGGTCATTTAGTGAATTATCAAATTAACTTATTTTTTTTACTTTTTTATATCAATTAAACCATTAAAAAATTATTTATTTACTATTACTTATTATTATTTTTATTAATTTAAATAATTATATTTTTCACTTAGTTCTCCAATCTTTTATTCTTTATTATTTTTCTGAAATTCAAACAAAGTGTAAATAAAAATACTTTTAAGTGTATTTTATAGTGAGAGACTATTCTGAGTTTTTTAAAGGCGTTTTTTAATTTTTAATTTTTAATTTTAATTTATCATATATATTTATTTTAAAATTAAATTTAATAGTTTTTGAGAAAATTATCAGTAATCAAAAATAATTTTGTATTACTAAAAAATTTGAAATTTAGAGTATAGATTATTTATTATAAATTCGAATGAAAACTCAACTTAGAGTTGTATATTAGGATATTAAAAAATAATATTATTTAACAAAAATTGTTATTAAAATAAATCAATTTTCCTTAGATAAACATAATTATTTATGCATTGAAAGGAAGAAATTAATGAGAATTTTTTTTAAATGTTAATATATTGTTAATAGCAATACTTACATTAAACACTGAATTTAATAATTTTGAGGAATGGTTATTGTATATAATTTATAAGAAAATGGGTCACATGTGTTTTTAAAACCTTTTCTATTTAAAAAAAAATTAAGTATGAAATCAAATTTTAAACCATTTTTAATAAGGATATTAAAGTAGAAGAATGGACAAAAAATTTATACTGCTTTATGTTAAAGAGTAATAGTCTTCAAACAAGGGGTAGTTGATGAGGAAGAAATTTTCCACTTGGCCCAAATCAAAGCGTGGTTATGGATGAAACACAAACTACATTCGTTCAACTATTCTTTAGCAGAATGGCACATTAACTCAGTTCAGTGTCTGCTTAGTTAATTGTATTAAGAGTAGTGAGGTGAGGAGCATGGGGTTACTAGAAGGCAGAGTAGATTTATCATAAAATAGATGTTACGAGGCAGTGAAAGGTGGAAAGGAAAGTGGCAGTATTAAGCTGAGAGCTGGGGGTGGAAACAACTTGGCTAAGTTGGTAGCTTAGGTGGTGGGCAGGTATTTCTTGATATTCGCAGGGTGTGCTTCAGTGGTTGTGAATAAGAGCAAAGAAAATGTGGTAACACTTCCTGGGATATCAATTGTTTGGGGACTAGTTGTGACGGTGCTCGTTTACACTGTTGGTCATATCTTTGGTGCCCATTTCAATCCTGTTGTCACCATTGCTTTTGCCTCCACCAAAAGGGTTCCTTGGAAGCAGTTTTCAGGAACACTTCCATTTGGCACTCACGCCCAAGCTTTCGTGGTTGAATTCATAATCACATTTTTCCTTATGTTTTTCATATCTGGGGTTGCCACTGATAACAGGGCGATCGGTGAGTTGGCAGGGATTGCCATTGGGGCCACCGTGTTGTTGAATGTGAGGTTGGCAGGACCAATCACAGGAGCATCAATGAACCCAACAAGAAGTTTAGGCCCTGCGTTGGTGCACAATGAATTCAGAGGAATATGGATATATTTAGTGTCTCCAACGTTTGGGGTTGTGGATGGTGCACAGGTCTACAGAGCTGGGGGTGGGAACGACTTGGCCAAGGTGAATGTAATTACTGGGATGATCTTGCTATGTCTATGTTATGTTGAGCTGGTTTTTATGCAAGTATAAACTAAATGTGCAGTGCAAAACGAAAAAACGTATAGGTAGTAGCTGGAGGGAGTGGGAACCTGTGAGAGGTTATGCAGAGTTGGTGGGAAACTTGAAGAAAATCTGTTAAAACAGATAAGGGTTATTGGGTTGTGATTATAAGATTTGAGGAATTGTGTAGGATCGTATAAGGGAAGACTGAAGTGCACTAAGGCTCTAAGGAGTTGGGTAAATCATGAAGTGGGAGGTGGTGGTTGAAAACTGTTAAAGTGGGAATATTAAATTAATGCACTATGGGTGAGGGATGAGATGCATAACACGACTTGGGGGTCTGGGACTTGGGTCAGCCTAATGGTTGTGGTTTGGCAATATATGTTTTAGTAATGCTATGCCCAAGTGCTCTTGTTGTTGTATCTTTTGTATATAAGGGTTTTTGGACACCCCTTAAGTGTCCCGTTAATATTAATTAATTCTTTGCTTATAAAAAAAAATGTTAATGAGTAAGGTTGTGTTTTTTTCATTACTTGACAGATAATGCATATGAAATACAGAAAATGTGAGTAAGGAAAGGTGTAAATGTTGGTTTTTCCTTTCTCACTGTAATGTGGAGGAACCATAGAAAAGTCAGGATGGCAATTGTGAATTGATCGTGGTGCCCTTCGTTTTATATACATGTTTAACAACATGTTTCATCTATAGGTGATGTAACTTATCAAAGTAATAATTTCTTACATGATTTGTCTAATAGTATAAAATGCATTTGGAATTTCTTTAAACTTAAAAGATCACTTTATGTGTTGCATTTGTTTATTTATTTTATAGAGAATTTTTCTTCTAAACAAATGCATACCCACAAGAACTTTTGTGTCCAACCTTGAAGTTTAAAGTTCATGAAAGTAAAAAATAGGGTTAGGATTAGTGAAAATCAATTGGAGATTAGGGTTTTTAGAATTGCAATTAGGGTTAGGATTTTTTAATTGCAATTAGTGTGGCAAGTAGTGAGTTTGTGAGGTGTGATCCCGTGAGGTGCAATCATGTGAAGTGCGATTGTGTGGAACAACGATTGTGTGAGATGCAACGATTATGTCAGGTGCAACCATTATTAACCTTAGAAAGGAGCACCTTACACACAAAATTGCACCACGCTCAACAATTGATGTACCTCACACAATCGCTGCCCCACACAATCACACTTCACGGGATTGCACCTCACAGGACCAATACCAAACATGTTTCCACCAAGATTATCTCACAAATCATTCTTCCAAAGGAATACCTCCATATAGATTTCCACACAAACTCTCTTATTTGTCAAACTCGACCAATACATTGATCAAAATTCAAGAAAAAAAACACCCTAGATCTCAATACATCTTAAGGAATCACTCCTTCAAGCTAGAACTCAGGAGCACATTAAGAACGCAAGAAACCATCTCCTAACTTAGCCATCATGATTTCACTCACCATAGCCTTACTCTTACCTTTAAGATCACTATATAGCTCAAACTTATCCAACCTTAAACCTTTAATAACTTAGTCAAACATAAATCAATCAAGAAATTATCAAAGAATAATGCACAATGCAAGGAATGATATCAAGGGTTAGTCTAATAAGTCTTGAAACGTGAGTGAAAGATTCACCCCAACATAGAGAATCCTAAAAGGTCTTTATGAACATGTGTTGGATTTTTTATTTTTATTTTTTGTTTCAAATGGTTTGGTTCAATTGATGTTTTTGATGTTTAAAATGACTTTGGTTTGAATATGGTTCTTGTAAGGATATTTATAATGTGGATTATATGATATTTATAAAGGTTTTTATGCTTATCCTTGGCTTAGATATTTATAGAATAGATTGTTTAATTGGCCCTATTAGTTTATAATGAAATTAAGATTATGTTTAATGCATTTGATGTGATTATGAATGAATAAGAAATAAATCAAGAAGGAGGAAGTGAGAATTTAGAAGATGATCGATGAGTCCTAACAAGAAGAATAAAAGGTAAATAAATTAGAAATAAATTCAAAGGAAAATTTACACAAGAAATATTCAAAAGAAAAAAAAATAAGAAAAAGTATCATTTGTAATGTTTTTAGAAGATTCTACAATATTTTAGAAGATTTAGGAATACTCTAGAATTTTCCAAAATACCAAAGATGAACGACCAAAGATTAGAAAGTCACATGTGAAAGTTGTAACTTCTTTCATATGTCACTTTTAAGCACATGTAGTGATTGTAACTCCTTCAACTTGTCACTTTCAAGTGCATGTGATGGTTGTAACTTTTTTCACTTTTCACTTTCAAGTGTATGCGAATGTTGTAACTATTTTACATGTCTTCCTAACTAATTGGACACCACATGTGTTAAGTACATCATTAAGAAAGTTAACTTTGTGTAATCATAGGATCAATGTTCGCATTAGATGTAATAGTTAGTTTAGTATAATCATTAGGCTTGTGTTCACAACAATGTAATCATTAATTTTGTGAGCACACTTAGGTTTCTTTAGTCTTGTGTTCACATGCATTGCTTCATACGCATTCCTCGTGACTCTTTGAAAAAATTCTAAAGTCTATAAATAAAGGCTTCATCTATTGTAAAAAATTACACTTGAATATTGAATGTAAATTGCTTTGTTAGGATTAGTGTTTACATTAGATTAGATGTAATAATTAGTTTTGTGATCACACTTCAGATTAATAATTACATTAGATGTAATCATTAGTCTTGTATTCACACTAGTCCAATCATTAATTTTGTGATCACACTTAGGATTCTTTATTCTTGTGCTCACATTACTTCATACCTATTCCTCATGACTCTTGGGACCAATTCTAAAATCAGTAAATAAAGGTTTCATCTATTATAAAAATTTATACTTGAATATTGAATGCAAATTGTTATGTGAGAATACTCTAAGTGTCTTCAGAATTTGAAACTCTTGTTTTGATTATTATCCCGAAGAATTTTTTGGACAAATAAATCTTTATTGCACTTATCTTTTGAAAATCTCTCTAAAGGTGACTTTTTTCTTTTACTTTTTTTTTTATAATCTATATGTTTTCTCCTTTGAAGTGGATCTTGTTCTTGTTTTATACTTTTATCCATAAAGGTATTGCAAGCTTTCTCTTCTCTTTTATATATTTTGGTTTTTTCAACACCTCTTTAAGTACCTCTTTAAGTTGATACTCTATCCATCTTCTATTATATCTACACTCAATGTTTAAGCTTAAATTTCAACAATGATGTGATTTGTGTGATAGAGATATGTGTTAGGTTTTATGATTTAGTGACATTTTGTTACTACTAAATAAAATGGATATAAAATGAATATAATGTTTCTGTGTATGCATTTGACTTACTAATGTTTATTAAAAAATAAAACTAAAATTAATTTTTTTAGAAAGGTAAAGGATTAGTTCGTGAGTCTACAATAAAATTTATAAAGTTTGAAAACTAAACGAGTTAGAGTCAAAAGTTTTATATATTTATAACAGATATGTTCGTATACCTCTAATCCTAAATAACAAATTTTTCAAAATAAAATGCTCATTATTTTTATTAAACTATGTGTGGTTTTGGTACATTATAACAAATATCTTTTTCAAAATTAGTCTTATCCAATTACTATAACAAATATTATTTTTCCAAAAATAATCTTATTCGATTCAAAGATAAATATTATAGGCTACAAAATTATATCTTTCGGTCTTCGAATGTAATTATATATTTAAAACTCGATATTAAGATGGAATAACTTCTTAATCTATTTTATTGAGGGAATAATGATGTGGCTATTGAGTATTAGGTCTTTTAATTATATTTAAGTATTAAATATTAAAAATTTCTTTTCTTTTTATTTATATTTAATTAGTTTTTATTTGAATTTTAAATTTAATATTAACTATTAGATTTAAAAACATTTCCCTTCTGAAATAATACTTAATTTTGAAATAATTTTAATTATCATTGATCTTTAATCGAATTTGATTTTATGTCCATAATTGATACAAATGACGTGTTTTAATTTAATCATTTATGTCGATATGTTTTTGAAACGCACGCATCAGTTATCGGAATTCATTAGAAAATTATTTTTAAATTTTCATTATTGGTATAATTGTAAATAGTTTTAATAATATTCAATTACAAAGATATGCCTGTCATTAGTTACATATTTAATTAAATTTCTATTCCTCTCACACTCACAAAAGAAACAAAATATTTCGTTTATAATTAATAGTAGGATATATTTTGAACAAAAATAGAATAAAATTAATTATCAAATATATATGACACAAATTTCATTAAAAATCACCGACATTTTTTTCAAAAATAACTTTAATCGAATTAAATAAGATTATTAAAAAAATTCTATTAATTTATTTCACAGATTAATTAAGTCAAAATATAATTCCATACTAGTTATTTTACTCAATATATATTATCTTTATAAGTTTAAGGATATATTGTTGGCCTCCTTTCAATATATACAAAGCAATGCGTGAGAAAATAAGATCACAAATAAGGTATATTTATAATAAGCTTCATGCTTAAAATTAAACAATTTCTTAATATAAATATTCACTTTCATATAATGTGTAAAATATTTGCATGATATTGTTGTTTTTTTAAGAATTTTTTTTATATAAAAGTGATTTCCATTAGATCATACTTAATTGTGTTTTTGTTTGAAAGATGATCACTATAAGTTTCTAAATGAAGCTCTAAACATTTTTAACAATTAAAGATTGGACAACATTTGGATATGCACCAACATGTAAGAAGCCAATTACGTTTCAACCTATTAATTTGTTTCCTATCCTTAATTTAGTGTAACCAAAAACAGAAGATTGAAAATGTTATTTCGTGATTTTGTTTTTTACCATGATTTTGTTTTTTACCAAAAAGGAAAATGTTATCGTCTCATACGATTCTTCACTTAGTTAGCTTTCTATGTGTGACAAGTATCCCACTTTATAATTTCTTTTCAAATGGAAACCAAAATCCAAAAGAGAGAAATAATCATTAACACACCACACTATGTTTTTCCCTCTTTATATTTTTATAATGTTTATTTTATTTTTGCTGGTTTTAATTATATATGTATTATAACCAAAATGTATTTGAGATTTCGTACTCTCTAGACCTAAAATTGAGAAAAAAAAAATATTTGACCAATTTAAATATAAATAAGTATCATTTTTTTTGTAAAGAAATTGAGAGAGATAGAAAGAAAGTTGGAATAAATATGTGAGTTGAAAATTTAATAAGAGAGAAGCAAAACACATGAAGGAAAGTGATTGATGAAATATAAAGTGAAGAAAGAAGAAGGATATGATTGAAAGGTGATTGTGTCCCACTTGGGAAATTGCCTCCATCCATTAAATTGAAAAGGGATTCAACAATGCCTTAAATTAATAATATTATTATTATTATTTTGATTATATTTGGATTAAATATATTTTTAGTTTGTAAACTATAACATAAAATTAATAATCCTCAATTTTATTTATAATTTTCAAGTTTTAAAATTTTGAGAAATTATAGTAAGAAAATAATTATAATGAATTTTTATTAATAATTTGTTTATATATAACAAACAAATTTTCAGTATAGAATATATTATAATATTATAACATTTAGGATAATCTTATGAGATATTTACTTAGTATGTAATGTGACTTTCTCTTGGTTAAGTTAGGAGTGTCTTATATAGTCATACATGAGAGTAAGTCTAGTAGAGTTATCATTATGTATAAGGATTGAACCATCTCTAAAATGACTCATATTTATTTATGATAAAAAAAGATATAGTAATAAGTCAACGTAAAATATTTCAATATCTTAGTGGTTACTAAAAATGACAGGTTTAACTTACTCCCATAAAATCGGCTCATAAAGTTGATGTTTGTATTCACTTATATAAAATGGAAGGCTTTAATCTCTAGAATGAAAGGCTTTAATCTCTAGTTGATGTGGATCTCCAATAATTCACTCTAATACTTCTCTTGTTACAAATATCCAATAAATATAAAATTTAAACTAAAAATAAAAATCAAATTCAAATTGAGAGTCAAAAATATATTTAATTTATTATATTTTGATTATGAGTTTAAACATGTGATGAGATTTGCTGGCACTCCTATCATGCATGGCTGAAAAAAGTGTTGGCACGCCATGCCAGCGTACATTATAGAATAAAAAAAACTAATGAAGAGAGTGTGGCAATAAAATAACCATTAACACAATAGAATAAGCTTTCTCATATAGTTATAGAAACGTGGCATGATCAACATTTGGTTTTCTATCTCCTTTTTGCACGTACTTTTCACGTTCCCAGCCACTTCAAACTACTGTCGTTTTGTGTTGTCTCCATATTCTTTTAATTAAACTACACCGTTTACTTTTTCAATAGAGTAAGAATAGCTTACATTCTAGCTTTAAAAAACTATTTATTATTATCAAATATTTATTCAAAATAAAAATAATCTTTTATTCTTATGACTAATTAAGAGTCTTGTATAAATCAAAAAAATTTAAATTTATTATCATATAAACATAAACTTTAAGATCGGAAATTTATAAGATTCATCTTAAATTCATAACTCTAATATAATACTAGAATGAGAATGGTGTACCAAGATGGTAGAATAATGGGAAGAAGTTCTGGAATTGGAACCAGCTACGCATCAAGGTACCAACTCCTTTTTCAATTATGATATAATAAGAAAATAATTAGCTTAATTTTTTTTTTAAAATATTATTTTGATAGCCGTATATTAGAAGATATTAATTCACAATTGTAATTAAGTCAATACAATTTAAATTATTTCAATTTAATAAAAAAAATATTAACATTTTTTTAATTATATTGCTTTGTATTTTTGGCAATCGCCTTTTCAATAATTTGTTATAACATATATATTTGTTTTGGTCATTTGACAAAACTGTCTTCATCACGTAAATATATGTTTCCATCTCATCAGTTGTATTTTGGCACAAACCAAACTCTGGTGCTCTAAGAATATTGTTTCTTGAAAATCGTAATATATGGACAACCGCATAATATATGCAACGAGATACAACTCTTAATGTAGCAAAAGATATTAATATTTTAAAACCTTACGAGCTTTTGAAACTTTTTCTAATTCTTTGTTTGCAGATTTTATTTTAAAAAATATAAGTTTACACTTGAAGTTGGATACAACTTTGATATGATAAGTTTAGAAATAAATATATATATATATATATATATAATAAAGAATAAATTTGTAATTAAATGATATAAAAAGTATTAAAATAATAATATTGAAAGTTGTAATTGGTTGTATAAAAAAATGGAGTTGTTCATATATATTGTCGTTTTGTTTTAGGACTTTTTTTTTTTGTGTTAGTTTTTTTCTTTAAGCTTTTCTCAATAGTTGTAAAATTTATTCTTATGCAAGGAAGATTTGTTTTTCTTCCTTGTTAAGTTTGTGTTTCGTTTTGATTTCTTATTATTATTATTATTGATATTATTATTAAAATTAATATTAATAATAATAATATTTATATTAATAATAATTTTAATAATAATATTATTATTAATTTTAATTTTAATTTTAATATCAATACTAGTTTTAATAATATTATTAATAATAACAATGTTAAGATTAATAATACTAATAGTAATTACAATAATATTCTTGCAACTTAGTAAGTGTTATCTATCTATCTTCATATTCTTACAATCTCAATTTAGCCTAGTCGAATATGTTGTTAAATAAAATAAATATTTATCGTAAGTATACTTTTGAATTATACTTTCTTGACAGTATTGCTATAATTTTATTCAAAATGTTGTTTTGTATGTTTAAATGCATATTGTGATTAGCTTTAGTATGAATGATTTCATTTATTGAAGTACTCGCCAATTGGACTCGAGTATGGTTGAGGTTAATGTGTTAGTCATTCACAAAAACAGTTTAGAATGTCGTGACTTAGTTTTTGCACAATGGTTAGGGAGAATGATAAATAAGGTGAATTCAGTTTGTTTATCACATGTGAAATTTTTTTATCACATGAAAAATGAAATTGATTACTTTAAACATTTTGAGCAATGTAACATTGGTAACACAGACCCACCAACTAATAAAATTGTCAAACCTAAAACATAAATTACAAATATTGTACACAACAACAGATTCGACTGGCCCACTATGATAATTGTACACCGATAATAATGACATAAGAGAAATTCACCATTCCACTGGGTCACTTCACACAGACCTTATGCACCACCACCTCGAACAGCAACAATAAGCTTAACATGTCGGGAATTTGCTCAGTGTGCGGAAAGTTGATAGCATGTCACCACTTATTCTTACACAAGTCACCACTTACTGTGACTAACTACATTGATATTGAGATTAAAGAACTTTTTTCGGTGTCCTTCACTGAGGTCACTTTACACACACCTCATCTACCACCCCACCCAAGAACAACATAAAGCTCAAAATTTCAAAAATTACTTCAATGTGCAGAAACTTGATAATATGTCAACATGTATTTCTACCTAGGTCACCACTTAGTCTATCTGCCACTAATTACATTGACACTGATATTACAAAACTTGACCTTGGTGTCCTCCCACTAAGGTCACTTTACAAACACTTCATGTACAACCCCTTCCAAGAACAACAATAACCTCATATTTTAACAAATTTGATCAGTGTGTAAAACCTTGGTAGTAGATCTCAATTCACACCGAGATTAGAGAACTTGGCCTTGGTGTCCTCCACTAAGGTCACTTTACACACACCTCATGCACCATTCCACCCAAGAACAAAACAAAATTTAAAATTTCTAAAATTACATCGTTGTGTAGAAAAATGGTAGTAGGTCACCATTTATTGCTACACACGTCACCACTTATTGTGACTAACTACGTTAGCACTGAGATTAAAAAAATTGACATTGGTGTCCTCCATGAGGTCACTTTACACACACGCCACTACTCAAGAACAAAACAAAGTTTAAAAGTTCTAAAATTGTTTAACTGTACATAAACTTGATAGTAGGTCACCACTTATGTCTATATAGGTCACCACTTAATGTCACTAACTACATTAGCAATCACATTAGAGAACTTGATCATCTTGTCCTCCAATGGGGTGACTTTACACACATCTCATGCACTGCACCGTCCCACCCAAGAGCAAAACAAAGCTCAAAATTTCTAAAATTACTTTGTTATGCAAAAAGTTGGTAGCTGATCACCACTTACTCATACATAGGTCACCACTTATTCCTACAAAGGTCACCACTTAATATGACTGTCTCTAACTACATTAATGTCATATCAGAGAACTTGGCATTCGTGTCCTTCACTGGGGTTATTTTACACATACCTCATGCACTGCACCACCCTATACGAGAACAACACAAACCATAAAAAATTTAAAATTAATTAACTGTGGAGAAAATTGGTAGCAAGGGTCACCACTTATTCCTACACAGGTCATCACTTACACTGATTAACTACATTAACATTGAGATTAAATAATTGTACCTTGGTCTCGTCACTTTACACACACCTCATGCACCACCCTGCCTAAGAACAACACAAAGCTCACATGTTTGCATAAGTGGTAGTCCTTGTATAGGGTTTTACCTTCTTAATGAGACCATCGAAACAAGGAACACCCTCAAATAAGGCTGGTTAAATTTGCTTGGAGTAGAATTGACTATATATAACTTATATTTAGTTCAACGGGGTTTGTGGTGGTGCTGAAAATGACAATCATGCAAAAGGGTTGTCAAATACAAATGAATGCACACAGACCCTTCCGAATAAATGATTTTGAATTTCGTAATCCATATCATCATTTTGTTCTTTTTTTAATACTTTCTTTTATTTTTTTCATGAAAGCAATGCATATTATTATGAGTATGTTTAATCAGGTTATGAGGTCAAACTTTCTGGATTTCTCACGATAATTTAGGAAAAGCTTCTAAAGAATGTCTATTAACATTCTAACAAGAAAGAAATAAGGATGTAAATGATCAATAAAAAATACTATTAAATTTTACTTTCTTAATAATATAACTATTTTCTAAGTTTATAATATTTATGTTCAAGGTTTTAAATTTTCGAATATTTTAAATAGACATTAAATATACAATTTTTTTATGTTTAAAAATTATGAATCTCATTAATTATAAATAAATTTGTTGGATTGATAAAATATATTATTGATAATAACATACGACTTTTATTATTCAAATTTGTATTTTATTTTGAGAAAAAATAGATTTTCATATGCTCTATATAAATGATTTTTTTTTAGAATCATGACATAAATTTATTTTTTTTAAATCATAAAATAAATTTATTTGAAAATGTTAGCTTTTGAAAATGCTACACAAATATGAGATTTTTTTGAATTTTAATTGTTTTGAATTTTTTTTATCAAACATTTGTCTCGTTTAATTGAATAGAAAGACTTTTAATTATTTTAAAAGATTATTTACTTAACAATTAATAATATCAAAATTTTAATTATATTTTTTAACTTTTCAAATTTAAATATTATATATTTTATTATGTCGCTATATTATTAAAAGAAAATTATTGAAATGATTTTTTTTAAAACATGAAAGAATAAATTTTGAACTTTACAATTTTATATTTATCACATTAATTTCCTATCACTTTACAGTTTTCAATTTTTTCATTCTTATCTGTTTTGGCCAATTGACAAAACTGTCCTCATCACGTAAATATCTGTCGCATCTTATCAGTTGTATTTTGGCACAAACCAAACATAGTTGTCTAAGAATCATTTTTTCTTGACAAAATTGTCCCCATCACTTAAATATTTTTCTCCACCTCATCAGTTGTATTTTGACGCAAACCAAATCCTAATTGTCAAATAATAATTTATAATATATATATTTAATTAAATAACGGATTAATTAATTAATTATATAACGGTTTAGGGTTCCAAAGCGTTTAGGGTTTATAAATAATTAATTAATTATATAACGGATTGTGTTAAGTGCTTTTTATCTCTTTGGAACTGAAATTAACTTTCCAATGTACTTCTAACGTGAATATCCATGTTTTGTGGATCATTAATGTTCATCGGAAATGTACGTAAATTCAAACACACTTTTAGTAGGAATGATCACTTATTGCAAGCATAGAAACACGAGATGTAACAACAAGGATGAACTAAAATGAAAATTAAATTGAACTAAAATTAATATTTTTATTATTATTAAGTTAAACTGCAATTTTTTTATGTGACTTTGGTTTTCTTTTATGATTTTAATCCATTTGTTTCCAAAAATCTACAACTTTAGTCCAATATTCAATTTTTCTTATCTGCTATTTTATTTTGATTAGTTAAGTTATTTCTCTATTATATCTTAGACGATATATTAAATATTAGGTTTAATTACAAATGAGTAAGGGTATTGAATTGAGTGTTGACCTTTTCAGCATAATTTGATTTGGTCCAAATTTGACCTGGTATAGCCCAATGGGCGGAGTCATTTTGAATATGTTATCAAATTAACGTTGTGCTTTATACACCCAAACGATTTTAACCTGCACCCTCTTAATTTCTGAAATTCTAAAATTGTCCTCACGATTTTAGTGCATTTTGGAATTGGAAATTAAAGTTGAGAATTATGCTCTAGAAATAAAAATTGAGATTTCACATCAACTATAATACCATCAACGTTATAGACCTACTTGCAACCAACACTATAAGAAAATCATGAAATAGAAACCAATTTTTAGATATCAAAATAATTAGTTGCAATAATAACTAAATTAGAGATCATTTTAGAAACTACAAAAAAAATTTGGTTTCAAAATTAGTTTTTATTATTGTTAAATAATTTTTAAATCGGTATCTAATTAGCAACCAAGATTTTAGAGACCAAATTTAAAAACTAAATAATTGGTAGTTAAAACTTTAGTTGCTAATTAGATACCAATTTAGAAATTATTTAACAATAATAGAAACTAATTTAAAAACCAATATTTTTTTTAGTTTCTAAAATGGTCTCTAATTTAGTTACTATTGCAACTACTTATTTGTCTCTAAAATTTGGTTTCTATTTCATAGTGCAAGGTATTGTTCTCAGATAAGGTTAATATCCCATGTATTATTCTTTTTGCAAGGTTGAAAGTTCATCATTCATGACTCTTTTCCACTCTTCTTGTTGAGAAGAAAATTCATAGCTTGTTGATTCAGAATTTGCATAAATTGAAAGAGTAACATGCTTAAAACAAGGGGAAAGTCTATTAAGAGAAACAAAGGATTTTATGGGATATCTAACTTTGTTGTTAGTATTACAGGATGCAAGAGTAGTTTGAAAATAATGAAGATATGAAGGAATGACTATATTCCCAATGGATCTTCTAAGAACAGTTTGATCAATGACAAATTCATGGATTATCTATTCTCAAATTCATCAACTTCCCTTAAAACAGCAAGAGTGTGGTTAAAGTTATTATAGAAGTTCCAGAGAAAGATAAAAATGATCTTAGTCACAATGGTATTAAGAACTCTGAAGTCTAAAATGTGTAGGCTACTTATGACTGTGTGATATGAAATGAAGTGGAGAAATAATTTGTTTAACAAGTTAGAGGGAAAATATTCTTTATAAACTTCCAACCAATATTTTCTATCCAAGTATTTTTTTTAATTCATTTTGAAAAAATTAGATTGTAAGATTCCACATCGATTAAATATAATATTTTATAATATATAAATGAATGTAAATCTCATATTAAAAACCGATTTTATAATATTGAGTTAGACTTAAATTACACTTGTTTTTTATTTACAAACTCCTGTAATAGCATAGTTGAAAATGCCAAAAACATAAATTAGTATTTTCTTCCTACCATGTTTTCATTGGCTATATGACTTGTAAGAGTTGAAGGTTATGAGTTGATAAAGCAAAAGCTCTTCCTTACTGTTTGAGAAACGCTATTCAATGACTCAGAAATTTTTTTTTGACAGTATTCAGTTTTGCTAAGCAGAAGTAAAATTTTAGGCAGTTCATCAGCTATAACACTGGCTGGATTTTATTGCTGTGCTGACATGATCTGAATTCGAAAATGGATATCACTAAGTACAAGCTATTTTGATTGGATACACTTCAATGATACTCCAAAAGCCACACATGTAGTTTCTGGATCTATTTGTTGATTTTAATTCAGCTATAACATAATTTACAAGCATGTAAAGAACAATAACACAAGGATCATTGACAATGAAAGAGACTAAAACAGCATGCTTATGCTCTCCTTAGCTTCATCATTTGGAACCCATCTTGACACTTGAAGATGAATGGAGCAGAGAAGACACAGAGAAGCTTGAGTGATTGCTTTTTGTTTTCAAAGTTTGCATGGCTGGTACTGATGACGAAGCTGTTGGCAGAACTCCACCAGAGTTTTTATTTGCAGGAGACCCTTTTAGAAGCACATCAAATTTTGCATACTCCTCCCTTTCATGCTTTATCTCCTTCAGCATAGCGGCAATATCTCTCATTGTTGGCCTTTCATCAGGAGATGAGTTCACACACAATAATGCTATTCCCAATGCCTGCATCATTTCCTCTATTTCTGATTCTGGTCTAGAGAGTAAGCTAGGATCAAGCACTTCAAGACCCTTTTTCTGTCTCACCCAATCAACAACATGTAGACCATCTGGGATGGTTGGATCAATTGGTTGCTTACCTGTCAAGACTTCTAACAACACTACTCCATAGCTATAAATATCACTCTTCTCTGTGATCTTCATCATATAGCCATATTCTGAAACAATTTCAAAGTCAGATGTTAAAAGATTTAAAATATGATAGAAAATGAAGCCAGTGATTTCATTAAAGTCCAAGCAACTATGTGAAGCTTTCTAAAACAAACTATTGCCTACAATTTCTTCACATTTGTTTTCCTACAATAAGACACTAACTTATGTAGAAGAATAGAAGCAACTTTTGCATGTAAACAAGAAGTAAAAATCCAGAAGAAGAATGTAATCAAGTTGGTGTGGAAGGCTCACTAACCTGGAGCAATATATCCGTAGGAACCAGCTACTGTATTGGAAGAACGACCAAAATCACCATCATCGACAAGTTTAGCCAAGCCAAAGTCAGCAATGTAAGGTTCAAATTCAAGGCCAATGAGAATATTATTGGCTTTAATATCTCTGTGGACTATAGGAGGGACACAGTCATGATGTAGATATGCAAGGCCTTCTGCAGCACCTAACAAGATTCTGTACCTAAGTTCCCATTCCAGAGAATTTCCAGTCCTCTCATGAAGTATACTACTCAAACTTCCATTCGGCATGTAATCGAAAATAAGCAATCTTGTTTGTCTGTTCCAACAACACCCCAAGAATCTGACAATGTTCTTATGACGGATTGAGCCAAGGGTCTTGACCTCAGCCGAGAATGAATCACGAACTCCACTTTTTTCTTCCTTAAATGCCTCTTCTGCGTCAATAGTTGTTGGCCACAATTTCTTCACAGCAATGACTTCACCATTGTCCATTTCCGCTCTATACACAACACCAGAACATCCCTTTCCAATAATATTTCTATCAACTAAACATCTCAGTATTTGTTCCACTGAAAAGTTTAGCTTCTGAAATGGTATGAATTGCCATGGCCATGAGTCACCCAATTCTGAATCATCATCCCTGATGATTCTTCTTGCTTTGAGGACAGCAGTTATCCCCATTACAATCATTATTACTGTTAAGGCTATCAGCAATCCAATGGCTAGCTTAAGCCTTTGCGACTTCCTTACTTCATTTCCGTTCAGTGACATACCAGTCTTGCTAGAATCCTTCACAAAGCATGAGAGCCCTTGATTTGCAGTGAAGTCTTTTGATGTCAACTGCCTGAAAAGCTTGTTATCTGGGAAACAGCCAGAAAATTTGTTGTAAGAAACATTGAGTGATACAAGGTTGTCTAACTCAGAAAGAGGTTGCAAATCTCCTTCCAACTGGTTGTGTGAGAGGTCCAATATGGAAAGCTTGTTAAGAGAAGATATCTGAGCTGGGATTATTCCACGGAGTGAATTGCAACTAAGATTAAGAGCAATTTCTAGAGTCTCAATGCGGCCAAGTTCAGCTGGTATGTTTCCACTGAGGTTGTTGCTGCTAAGATCAAGCAGTTGGAGATTTGAGCATAGGCTCAATGATGCAGGAATAGGCCCAGAAAATAAGTTATTGCTTAGGATTAGCTTACTCAGAGAAACAAGACGGCCCAAACTTGCCGGTAAAGGACCTGAAAACCTGTTGGAAGATGCATCCAACACCTGAACTGCTGACAGTGAAGACAAATAATTAGGCAGAGGACCTTCTAAGTTGTTGCTGCTGAAGTCTATCATTTGCAGTTCAGAGCAGCTTCCAATCTCATCAGGCACCACACCGGAGAGGCGGTTCCCAGAGAGGTCTAAAAAGTTCAAGCTCTTTAGCTTGCCTATTGTCTCGGGAATGCTACCAGTAATCCTGTTGTTTCCAAGCCTCAACCTTATAAGAGAGCTGCAACTGCCTATTTCATTTGGTATGAAACCTGATATGTCATTGGAAATCAGAAGCAGTTTTGTGAGGTTTTGGAGCTGGAATAGGCCAACAGGAATACTACCAGTGAGTGCATTGCGTGACAAGTCTAGTGCTTGAAGATTACTACAGTTCCCCAAAGTGGAGGGAATGCTTCCCTCAAGCTGGTTCTGCCAAGCAAAGAACACCATGAGGTTTGACAACTGACCAAGCTCTGGTGGAATTAAGCCTGAGAGCTGGTTTGTGTCAACTTGCAACTGTTGAAGATTTTTAGCATTTGAAAGACTGGAAGGAATTGAACCAGACACATTGTTATCACTAATCATAAACTCCTCAAGATTCAAGAGACCCCCCACAGATACAGGTATAGTCCCAGATAGAGAATTTAAGGAGAAATCAAATTTTCTCAAGCTTGTACAGTTACCAATCTCTTCTGGGATGGCCCCCACAAGACCATTCTGCCAAAAAAACAACTGTTCCAGCTTCTTGAGCTTGCCAAGCTCAGATGGAATAGACCCTGATAGACTATTTTCATATAAGAACAAGTCAACAAGTTCAGAACAGTTACCTAACTCTGGTGGAATTTCACCAGACAGCATGGTGGTATAGATGGACAATGTCTGAAGCTTTGTGAGCTTACCCAAAGAAGCAGGCAAAGAACCAGATATTCTGGTATCAGCCAGTCCCAACACGGTTAAATTGCTGCATTCTCCTAGCTCTTCAGGAATCTTCCCAACTATATCTTTGTTCCCTCCTGCTCTTAGAGACTCAAGTTGTGACAACTTCCCCAGCTCATGTGGGATAGTCCCACTTATCTGATTGTCAAAAAGGAGTAGATTTTTTAAAACAATGCAGTTGCTTAACTCCACTGGGATCCTTCCAGTAAGCTGATTAGAGTTCAAAGACAAGTTCTGAAGGTTCTGGAGCTTTCCAATGCTTGCAGGAATTGAACCAACAAGACTGTTAGAGCTGAGGTCAATGACAGTGAGGGAAGAGCAATCACCAATGTCTGAAGGGATGGTTCCAGTTAGATTAGCATCAGATAAGACAAGCTTTTGAAGAGAGTGAAATGAAGAGAGGTTGAAAGGTATAGGAAGCTCAAGAGGGATGGATTGTATGTTGATTTCAGTGACAAAGCCTAGTGAGGAGCATGTTATGGATGTCCAGTTGCATGGATTGGAATGAAGGATGTTCCAGTTAGAGAAAGAAGGAGGTGGTGGTGATGCAGAAGTATGGAGCCAAGAGAAGAGAGTTGAGGCTTCATGATTGGCAGAGAAGGCAATGCCATAGAGAAGCGTAAGTTGGAGGAGAATGATACAAAAGAATGAAGAAGAAGAAGAAGAAGAAGGAGAAGAAGAGGAAGAGATGTACAAGGATTGCCTCGAGCTGAGCATTGAAACAATGAAACATTTGCCTCAAATTCCAAACTTTTCTTCTCCTTGGGTTTGAGTCATTGGGTTTTGCACTCTTCACTCAACCTTGTGAGAATGTGTATGCTGTGGCTTTCTTGCTTTGAACTCAAACTCACAGTAGCACTTCTCTTTCCAAAACAAAGCTAAAAGGAGCAGTTCACAGAAACCATAGGAGAATAAAATAACATAAAACTGAATGCCTAGAGATCAGAAAATCTGCAGCAGCTGCAGAAGTAGCACCACCCCTCCACACCAAAGATGCTTCTTTGTGTCTAAGCAAAAGCATTAGAATAATGGGGGTGTGCCAGGTGGTGTTTCTTGCAATGAACATAGGCATCTTATTATATACCTCTGGAGCTTGGCTGCACTGCACATACATCTGATTTATGCCTTTTGTTTATTGCTCTGGTCTTCACTCATGCTACTGTCTTAGCCAGTGGTTTTCTTACACCATCTTTCATTTTTAGTGAAAAGTTTTTAAGAAGAAAAGTTCTCCAAATTCTTAATAAATTATTGTCTCCTTCCTTTCTCATCCATCACACATGGTTTTTTTGGTATTTTCAAGCTATACTGGCCTATAGTAAAAAACTTTCATAAAATAGAGTATTTACTATTTAAGAAATTATCTATCCTATTCAATTTTAGAATAATCATTGTTATATTGTTATATGAATAAATCTTACCCATTTATCCACTATTGGAGTCATTTACTTATTATTTGAGTGTGAGATTTATTTTATTATTTAAAAAATAATTAAATTTAATGTACTAAAAATATGTTTTATTTTAATTATTTTAAGGAGTTAATTTTTTTATCAGCAATAAAAATAAATAAATAAGAACTACTTTAAGGGTGATGCAACCCATGTATAAAATCATAAAAAAATAAATAATTCCTCCTCTAGAAGTTTGTCACTAACTTTCTACTATAACAAATACAGTCTGGTCAACCTAAATATTTAATCAAATACATACAAACCGGGAAATTCAGACACCAGTCAGAAATGGAAAAACAAGCAAAAGAGACTTTAGAGGTTAATTTTAAATAAAATCTTATACTTACAATTTTTTAATAAAAAAATACAAAAAAGAGATTTCAATAGGATAGTTAAAAAATTAGTCACCTTCAATAAATATTTTGTAGTAAAACTTTGATAAGATATTCTTATACATTTACATATATATATATATATATATATATATATATATATGAAAAAAATAGATGCAAAGCAAAACTTTAATTATTTTTAATTAAGCCTTCGAGCAACCCTCGTACTTGAATGTATATTTTTATCTTAATTGAATGAATTAGGAATAAGTTTTTTATAATTAATGAAATTTTAATTTTTGAAAAAAAAAATATTTTTCTAATAGGGGCTAGCCCGCAAGCCCACAAGTTTACCTCTTATGCGGGGTGGGTTAATGAAATTATTTCACACTCTTCTTATGCGGAGCGGGTCAAGCTAATCTGCATTTTGCGGGTTAAACACAGGACAGCCCTATGCGAGATGAACCATAGTCCAGATTGTCACTCCTAATTGAGATTCACTCCACAATCAAATATTTTATTATTAAAAAGAGTTGTAAAGTGAAAGTTTGAGAAAAGTCAGTGTAAAATAATTTTTTTCCTATGGAAATAACTCTATTACAAGCTAATAATGTGGATAATGTTTGAATTCATTTACTTGTGTTTAGTTCTGATTTATTGTTGAAACTTGTAAATGGGATCAATTGTAAAAAAACGTAGCTTTCTTTAGTCCTTTGATTTTCGTTGTTCCACTACTAATTGTGTTTGTTCCTCTTCCTGAAAAAGGTTTAGGGTTAATTACATCTCTACTTGAATTAAATTCTAAGACATAATTGAGAATATATATAATTTATATAAAAATAATAATAATAAAAATAGTAAACAAAAAATAATGAATAATAATAACAATAATAAAGAAATGAGTTTATATTTTAATAATATTAATGATTAATAAAAAAAAAGTAGTAGTAATAACAAAAATAAAATTTCAAAATAATAATATTAATAACAAATAAATAAATTATAATTTAATATTTAATAAAAAATAATTCATAATTATAAGATAATTTAGTTATTTTATAAATATATTTATTTTAATTATTTCATCAATGAAATTGTTTACAAGCTTTCATTTTATTTTTACTTTTACTATTTTTTTCTTAATCTAAATGACAACATTTGCTTTTCTTTTTTCTTTTTTTTTGTTTCTTCATTTTTGTTACTCAATCCAAACATATTAAAGGTGTAACTATCAGTTGGGAATAATTTTATATTCAACAGGCTCTAATGTTATTATGAAAAAAAAAAGTTCTTAAAATATCTCGATATAGTTTACTATTAATTGTTTGTTTAATGTTTACATAACTTTATTAATAATTACGCATTTAAAGATTCTTTTAATATATTAAACGTTTTACAATTTATAATTTGATTTCTCAATAAAATAAAATTAAAAAAATATGTTAAAGAAGATAACAGTTTATACTTTATACTGTTTTACAGTTCCCACTTGCAACGTTCTGTTAAACAAAATTATTATAAGAAACGTTATTATTAATTAACGCTTATTCATGAATCATTTATCTGACTTTTAACTATTTATTTATTCATTACAGTTTCTTCTCACTTGTGGACCAACAAAAATCACATTTTCATAATAGGTATTAATATCTGATTTAATAAGCATAAGAAAACACGTGGCAGGAAAAAGATTATCTATGCAAATAAAATATATATATATATATATATATATATATATAATATTTGAGATAATTAATAAATAATCCTTTCACTATATGGATAATAATTTCATTATATAGAAAAACACACTTTTAAAGATATTATTGTTGATTGCGTGATAGTATCTAAGGATTTTATTTATTAATTACTTATTTTTATTTTTTTACTTTGTTCATTGAAAATAACAGGAGGCATATATGCATACCTGCATGATATAAATAAAAATAAAATGACATGTTATAAAAAAAAATACAACAATTATTTTTATGATGCGACAGAATGAAATAGAAAAGAACTAAAATATCTGAAATTTATCATAACTTATATTTATAAAAGGATTACGTATAGATATATTTTATGTTACCTAATTAGATTAAGGAAATAAAAATGAATAAAAAACTTTATAAATCAAATTAATCTATTCTAGGAAATGTAAATCAGCCTAATTATATAATTAAATTTCTGGCTTAATTAAGTATGGTAATAAATCAGCCTATTTATAAGAGGACATCAATTACTATATTTTACATATATATTATATATCTTTTAGCAAAAGTATACAATATTTTCTAATATAATAAAAGTTAAGAGAAGTGGAAGTGTGAAACAGTAAGACTATTGTTTTATTTTTTAAATTATGAAAGATATCCGTATGACTTTATATTGACAAATTTATTTTTTCCGGGGAAAAATGTTTTTGATAATATTTGATAACATATACATTCATTTTAATTTTAAATTTAAAATATTATATGATATAAAAAATAATGTTAATATTTTTTTAAGAATTATTAGATGACAATAAATAGTGAAATATTGAACAACGACTTATTGTAAATATAGAAACAATACATTTTCATAAACTAAAATATGATTTATTCTTTTTTTTTCACATTATATATAGTTTCTTACAAAGGAGGAAGTATAATAGATAACATCTTCAAACCATACAACCAAAATAGTTTATTTTTATTCTATATATAATTAAACATACTTTTCTTCACATTATAGTATTAATACATATATAATGATTTTTATTTTTTTTTTATAAAAATCGAATCAACTGTTAAAATTTATCACACGCATGCATGTAAGTCATCACTAAATAGTTGTGTTAAATGTTGGAAATTCCAAATGATAAAGTCATAATATATAAATAGGACCAACAATTTTGTGATATTAAATTAAATATAAACGTATTTGTATTTTTTTTATAGAAAATCTATGCCAACAAAATCTACAAGAAACTACACAGAATCACAAACTTTGGATTCCCTGTGTGCATCAAGATAATATATACGTGTTCATATGATTACACATTTATTAAAAAAATAATTTACAAGTTGCTGAAGAATAATAATAATAAGAAAGTCATGTTTCTTTAGCTCGTCTTCCTAAATCCAAGTACGTTGAATTCTGAATCAAATTGAAATATTAATGCATTATAGTTATAATTAAATTATATAACATAGTACACTAAAAAGCTGAAATTCTTTAGATTTTGTATTAAAAGGAAAAACTCTTGTTTTTAAACAGATGTATATGAAGTGAATCGATTATATTGTAAATCTTCTTCAAAATAATATAAATATGTGAACAAGGAAAATGGTTGTTGTACATTTCTTGCTATGGACTTGACATTTTTTTTAATTTTTTTAGCTCTTCAATTTTTTTCATTGACCATTTTTGTATGATAACAAAATAAATAAATAAAAATGTACTCTTCATTTTACACCATTATTTTACAAAAAAGTTAGAATGCACTTCTTTTCACCTAACATTAATGTCTCTCTAATATTTTTGACTTAGTTATCAATTTTTAATTAAGATTACACGATTTTTATTAGGAAATGTCATAAAACCCAATTATGAGGATGGAAGAATAAGCTTTCACTTACATCTTATTTACCATCAATTAAATTCAATGTATTTAAATTAGGAAAACATTTATAACAAAGAATAAATTCACTCTTGTTCATGATACGAATCAAGAAATTGAAGATAAAACTCTCTCAACAAAGTTACAAATTCACTACAAGAAAAATTCATTTTAGTTGCCAACAAAAAGGGGCTATAAAAAAAAATTACTAGCAAGGGTAAAGTCTACTCAAGTTGGACATAAAAAGAAATGTCAAATATTGTGTCCACAATAGAGACTTTTAAATCACACTAAAAATTATTAAAATAATAATAATAATAATAATAATAATAAGTTAGCGTCTAGAATGGAGACACAAAGTAGATGCAATAAAAAAATAAGTTACAGAATAATACTACATTAGAATGAGGAGACAAAGTGGGTGCAAGTTAATATTTTATTATATTTAACGTAGGTATAGGCGACACTAATATTTTTTTCCGAGGTAGTGTCTCCAATGGCGACAATTTACTCACATTTGCTTTCTCACATAGTGTTCCCAACGGCGATGTTAAGTTTAATTATTGTTGGAGATCTCAAATTGACTAGAGATTAGGACATTTCATAGTATATAAGTGGGTGTAAACCTCACCTTATAAGCTGATTTTATGAGGTTGAGTTAGGCTTAAAGTTCACTTCTTAATATGGTATCAAAGCCATTTCAAGTCTATCATAGCAATTGTTTGTTGGGCTTATCAGACCACCTGCTATCGGTCCATTATCAGACCACCCATAATATATAGTTCTACGCACGAGTTGGTAGGCTCAGTGTGAGGGGCGGAGTTGGAGATCCCACATCGACTAGAGATTAGGACATATCATAGTATATAAGTGGGTGATTTTATGAGATTGAGTTAAACTTAAAGTCCATTTCTTAATAATTATTTAATTTTATATTCATTTTAGTATCCCCAAACCTACGCTATAGTTAAATAATATATATTTCTTTATGTAGGTTTAGCCAACACTACCTTGTAAATTTATGTCCCATTGGAGGTCGTTTCTAATGCATAGAAACCAAAAGATTAGCTTCCATTTCTATTGAGATGCTAAGCCCACACTAGCCCCCATGTAATGTCTCTCTTTTGCTCTTTGTGTCGCTCTTTTGGGGACTCTACCATCATTATTTCTTGTAGTGATTCAAGAACAACATAAATGAAAACACACTTGAGTAACGAAAGAAAATAAAAGATAGAAAAGAAAAGAAAGAAAAAATGTTTACTACTTGATTAAACTCAAAATAATGGAGAAGAAAAATCACATTGAACTCTCTAAAATTTAAGATAAAACTTTAAGAAAGGAGCATCAAATTCTTAAGAGAACTCACAATTTTACAAAGTCAAATTCATTCAAAAGTTATTTTACAAAAGCATGAAACTTCTTTATATAGAGTGTTCAAGGCTTAAATGAAACACCAAATAAAAAGACATAGAACATTCATTCTTTTGAGCATTAATTTTGAAATTTTAAAAAAATATAAAATTTGTCATTAATTCGATCACTAATGTGAATTTCCACCAATCATTTTGTCATAATCTTCATTTTCATTTTTCCTTGCTTTAGTTTCTTGCCTTATAAGTTCCGAAGATGTTCTAGACTTGGATGAGTTCTTTTTTTTTTATCAACAATGAATAATACTTGGATGAGTGTTGACTAATTTCTGTAAGTGTATTGAGCCAGAAGTAATAGTTTGTCTCAAAAGATAAATATCGAACTCAAAAAGAACAATTCTTTTAAAATTTTAATGTGTAACATTCATTGAATATTGAAATATGTACAACAGTTTAATTCATAATATATTTGACATTGTTTGAATAAAGTTTGCATGTAAATTAAATAAAAATAGAGTAAATGATAATAGAATTCAATGAATAAGATTGGGATTGAAGTTAATCCCTCTCACTCATCTATATTTTGGATAAATTAAAACATAAAATATTTAGACCAAATTGATATTGATGCAACAAAAAGAGTTGTTCACATTGATTCCTCAAATATGAAATTATTAAGACATCTCCTAAACATTGATTCATCAATTATTTAGCAAACTTCTTATCATTAAAAAAAGATGTTATAAAGCATTTTATATATCAAAACTTATTTCTAGCATCAAAATATATCAAGTATTTTCATTTAGGTTAGATTCTCATAAATACTTTCTAGTCAAATCAAAGGATCTTAATCAAGAATAAAATCAAGCTTCAAGCATAAAGTGAAAATACCAATATCAAATAGGAACATAAAATCATATATAAATACAACCAAAATACATAAAAGTTTGAAAAGATTACTTTCAATCCCAAAGAAATGAATATTAGCTACTTATAGTAGCCATTACATGCACCAAAAGATGATGGAAAACAAGAGATGAAGATGAGAAGTGTCATATTTCAGTAATATTTCATATTATAATACAAGCACTTATGGATATTTATTGATAAAATAACTATAATTTAACCCCTATTTATGAATTTAAAACTTTTTACATATTTTGTGATTAGAATATAAATAAGAATGATTTATTCCCAAATTTGTATTAATTTCAATATTCTAAGGGAAAATGGAGTTGAAAGGGTTAAAGAAGAATATACAAGATAAAAAGGGAAAGTTGGAACGCTCCAACACTTGCCCAAACTCGCCTAAGTCAGAAACCTTCCATAGGAACTCGCCCCAAGCAAGCTCAATCTTGCCCAGGCGAGATCACTCCAGAAAGGTTGGGCCTTTTCTCGTCCAACTCGCCCAAGCGAGCCCAATCACACATAGGCGAGAAGTTACTTAGCCCAAGCCTAACTAGGTTAAATATGAGGTGTGAGACACAACCCTAGACATCATTGGAAGAATAAAAGGTGATAGAAAACTTTAGAGGAGGCAGCCGTAAAGGAAAAACGTCATAGATCTTATTTTCTTACTTTTCATGCTTGTAATGGCTAACATGAGCGACTAATTCTACCATTTGGGATTGAGAGTAATTTGTTCAAACTCTATTGAGATGATATTTAAATATAATATTATGTTCTTGATTGATGATTGATGATTGGTATTGTCATTTTATTTGTAATGCTTGTTTATCAGGATTTTGATCCTTAGATTTGACTGAAAAGTACTTATAAATTTCTAATCTAAATGATAATGCTTAACATATTTGAATGCTAGGAATAAATTTGAAATGTTAATTTCTATTAACATCTAATTGTAAGGATAAGAAGGTTTTATAAATATGCGAAGAATCAATATTTAGGAGACTATCTTAATAATTTTACATACGAGAAATCGATATAAATGAATTTTATATGGGCATCAATATCAATCAAATGATAGAATATTATTATGCTTTTCAAAATACTAATAAGTTCCAGATTTCAATAATATTTCATATTAAATTAAAAAAAAAACTTATGGATATTCATTGATAAAATAACTATAATATAACCCTTAATTTATTAATTTAAACCTTTTTACATATTTTGTAATTATAATTTGAATAAGAACGATTTATAACCAAATTTGTATTAATTTTAGAATTCTAGGAAAGAATGGAGATGAAAGGACAAAAGGAAAATAGAAAAAGTTGAAAAGGAAAAGTTGGAACGCTCCAGCACTCACTCAAACTCGCCCAAGCCAGAAGCTCCTAGAGCATCTCGCCCAGGCAAGGTCACTCCAGTGACGTGGGGTCTGTTTTTGTCTAACTTGCTCAGGCGATCCCAATAATGCCCAGACAAGAAGTCACTTAGCCCAAGCCCAACTTGACGAAGGAAAATATTTTATGAGAAAAATAATGAACCAACTTAAGAGTCAAGCTCGATCTCATACATGAAATAAAGAAGAGACTCAAATAAGGGAATAAGCATCAAAGAATAGAGCAACCTAACAATATATTATGTGCATCAAGAAAAACATCAAGTTTTTCATAAAGTTGACCTAGTATGACGCAAATTTAGGGAAGCCCGAAAGAAAAATATCAAGGAAAACTAGCATCCAACTGAGACCCCTCTATGGCTATGGTCATGCCACTCTTCTTTTTTATATAGTTTATGAAAATCGGTCGGTAGATCTTTCTCAAGGACGTAACCCTAGCTTATACGTGAAGCTTATTATAATCAAAATCCTTTCCTATGATATATGGACATGAAAACAATGAATTAATATGAGAAAAATACTATAAAGATCAATAAGGATAAAAGGAAATCTTGCGTAAAAAGAAGACATTTGCTACTTAATGGTCTAGGTAGGTTCTTATTAATCTCAATATTCATCCTCTCCTCGACACTTCTAAGGTACTTGACCATTGATTTAATCTTGTCAGGTCTTTGTCAGTAAAACAAGGAGTATGGTTGGATAGGAAAATAATCTTTTGTCATAATCTTCATGGAAATATTTTAACTAAAAAAGTTTACTTTTTGATGTTTTTGAAAGAATAATATAAATAAAAAAATTGAACCATGTTGAATATCATTAAGAGATATCCAACCAACTTCTGAGTCGAGCTTTAACTAATAGAAATACATAAATTTATTTATGGTTGAAGAGATTTGAAGGTATTGACACAATATTAGGAAGACTTTTATGAAGGACCGACGTTAGGGTGGAGTTGGCTAGGTGTCACATTCATGATTGACAACATCCTACACTAAAAAGGAGAAAAAAAGAAATAAAATGTCAAGCTCTTTAAAAAAGAAATCATACACAAAAATGAAATTATTGCTATTCATACTAGGTTTCATGTATATCCTATCCTCGACATTACACACCTTGACAATAATGAACTCGGCCACACTATCAGATCATATAGTAAAAGAAGAAATCAACTATTCAACAATCTCTTTAAAGGTAAAATTAAAAAGGTAGGCTTACCTTCCCACGAACTAAAAGTACTTGGGGTTAAGGATAGGAGGAAATTTGTCTCTCCTTTTCCACTTAACCCCATTTGGCTTAAACACCTCATGAGAATGAACTTTCTATTACCCACTCTCGAAGAGCTGACTACGACCATTCTGACAAGTGACACAATAGGAAATTTTGAATTGGAGGAGGGAAGAAAAACTATCTCTTCTTCAATATCTACCTCTAGAGAAAAAAAGTTGGTAAGACTCGAGCAAGATTAATTTCCTATGGCAACAACCTCTTAGTTAACTAAAAGATATATTTTCGTTGGAAGAATCAAAAAATGAAGAAGAAGAAGCCATTAGAAACGTAGCTAAGCAGAAAGAGTGATACAAACCTAAACAGAAATAGCGACAAAACAGAGAAAGGAAATTATCTTAGGAAAGCGATAAAAGGGAGAAACTATGTAAAAGGTGTACAATATATAGAATATGAAATGAATAAAGAATTTCAAATATTTTGCATTTTATGTGAAATAATGGGATGCCCAAACGTCGTATCCTAGGGCAACATGTCATGAAAAGGTGGAACTTTAACTATCTAACTGCGTAACACAATATTGTAAGATGAAATAACACATCATTACAAATGAAAATCCATCATAAATGCTTATTATGATTGAAAATCCCTTATAAATGAGTATGAGGAACAACCCTACGAGTGACACATGTCATATAACATGAAAATACATATACACCAAGTAGACCCCAATTGAGCAAAACCTCATGCCCTTAATAAGGTTGCAAAGCTTTTAAGATGATTGGGAAAATACAACCTTGGAAATAGCTATTGAAACCGATCTCAGTTGAACACAAAAGCCCATTCATCCACTTAATCAGTTCACCTGCATCTTATTTATAAATTCTAAGTTTGGAAGATTTGTGTACTACTCGACTCCGCAATATTCGAAGATGCACTACACTCCTCTAAGATGTTTGCAATCCAAATAACTCATACAAAACAAATTTGATTTTAACCAATCAAATGAAAACGCTTAATAACTAACTCATCTTAACAACCTATAAATATTTTAACCTAAACCTAAAGGCCTATAAATATACACTTAATTTAACAAAAACTACTCACTTAACTCACTTTACTCATATTTGTATTTAAAATTTCTCTAACTACCGACTTAAGTTTTGGAGAATTTTTATAAATAAATCTTTACTTGACATTTCTCAAAACTTCCGACAACTACTCTTTAAAAAGTGTAGTTTGACTTCCCATCCATTTCGAACTATTCGTGCTCAATCTCAATAATAAGAATAGCATTTGTCTAAATTATAACTAATCACCTATGAAAGTTTCAAATATATATATATATATATATATATATTAACTATAAAATTCATTTCTAAAATTAATGTACTGAACGATGTCGAATGATACAAAGTATCCAAGAAGCACGCACTCCAGCCACGGGTCAGCATGTTTTAAACTAATCATAATGTGTTAGTTTATATATAATCAAATGATTTTCTCATATGCTTAGTGCACGTGACAGTGAAGAAGCCCTAGGATTGCATCTTTCTTTCTCCGTTTTTTAGTTTTATCTTTTATTTTTTTTCTTCTTCTGCAGCATATATAGTATAATATATGTATCGGGTGTTCATCGAAATGAGATATAAGGTGCAGTTTTATTGATGGATCCAATGGAATTTTTCATTTCTTATGTAAAAACGAGCTCGAATGTGCATAAAATTCAGCAGAATTAGTTTTCATTAGTTGTTTTAAGTGGCGTTATTGATGGATTATACAGATAATCACATGTACACCAAGTTCAACACCATAAAAAATTCAATTTTTTTAGTTGAATTATTTGCCCATTTTTGTATTCAATTCTCAATATTTTACGAATTTTATTATCTGTTTTTCTTACACATTTACATTATATTCAATTTCATACATTTCATGGTATATTAAATATATAAATAAAGTGTTAAATAACATTGACGATAAAATGCACAAAACAACTTAATATATATGAAAATTTGATAATATAATGTGAGAAAAAAAATCATCTCTCATAAAATGATGATAGTTAAATGAAAATAATTTGCCACTAAACTAATTGGTTGATAAGATGTTCTTTTTTATTTCATATTTTTCAGTTAATATATCATTATTAAGATGTACTAAAAAACATTATTAAAAAAAATTAATTTTAAAAGCCAAAATAATTAGTTATTACATTGACTAAAGTAGAAAATATTTTATAAACTAAAAAATTATTAGTATCTAAAGTATTTTATATTATTAATATATAACCATTAGTTACCAAGGTTTTGCCTACTAATTAACTACTTTATATTCTAAAAGTCTTTATTAGTCTTTTAGAAACGAATTTAGAATATACAATATTAGTAGCTAAAACTTGGTATCCATTAACTACCAATTTAGAAACCATTTTATAATTTTTTATTAATAATAGAAATAACTTTAAATATCAATAATTATTTAGTCTCTAAAATATTATATAATTTAATCGATATAGTGACTAATTATTTTTTGTCTCAAAGTTTGGTTGTTATTTGATTATTTTCTTATAATAATGACTTTGATATCAGATAAGAAGTGAATTTTAAGTTTAATTCAATATTACAAATTCAAGAGGTGAAATTTGTACTCAGTTATATATGATGAAATATTTTTAACTCTAGATAATAAGAGATTTGCTGAATTAAGTCTCCCATTGAAATTTAGATGAAATTTAATGATCCGATGGATTGAAGAGATATCATTCTTCCTTTATACACATTCGTAATAAGAATAGCTAGTGCCATAGATTTTGTTCTAGTTATATACCATGCATGCATGATTCGCAAAGGAAGATGGCAATCATGTGACCTAAAAGACTTTGAAACACCACCACACAGAACATAATTGGAATCATTGTTATTCCCACATTCCACAGTCATCAAAAGAAGCAAAGAAAGCTTGGCAGAAGATAGAAAAGTAAAAGGGAGAAAAAAGAGAGAGTGAAAAACCAAAACAAAAGCAATATGAAACCATGACCCTCTCATCTAAGTATGCACCCTAAGGTGGCAAAAATAATTAACATTTTAGGAAACTAGTTTTTTAAACACATAGTGGCATGGCAGCAACAACCTTTTAACAAAAGAAAAAACAACATCCCAGATTTTGAGGCCTCATCACGTGAGAATGGGAATCCTAAATTTTCTATTCATTGTGCGTTGCGCAACCAAACTCTTTTGTTAATGCTCGAGTTTTTAAATGCATCAAATTTGAATATAGAGTTGGTTGGCATAATCTTGTTTCTTATTGCAAATTTTCAAGTTAATAAGTAAAAGGATTGATTTTGTTTGTAATATTATAATTATTATTATCTCAACAAAATTTATTAACATGACATAAATGAAGTGAAGCATGATATTTAAAGATTTGTAAACCCATTGAATTAGGCATGATTTATTTAAAATGATATCCAAAACGTATGCATATAAATGATAGGGCATAGACATAGATTTAAAGGCATAAAGAGCCAAAAGGAGGGAAGAAAAAAAAGAAAAGTTAAACGGCGCTGTCCTTGTTGTGGGTCTGAGGCCCCTATTTTGAGGGTCGTCACATTGGGAAACTCATAATCGGAATCTATGCACATTTTTGGTTTTATATACTCAATCAAATACGTACCCAAACTATACCTAACACATTGTACACAACCCTTTTTAACTTCTTTGAATGCAAAAGAATTAGGGTTATATATATCTATATGCTTTTAGTCTGGTTTGTGGCTTCAGTACCCTTGCTTAAATTAATGGCACAAGTAGCTGATACATGAAACATATATAAGCCAAACTGATATGCTATATATATATATTATTATTATTATTATTATTATTATGTTGTGATTGTGAGAGCTTCCATCTCTTTTGCACATTTGATTTTGGGTCTGATCCATTTGCTACAGTGTATGAGAATAAATATCACCATGATAATTATTCCATATTTGATTTGAAAAAATTATATAATGAAGGCAACGCAAATAAATAAAAAAATTACGATATTAAGAGAAACTATAGTCTTTTACTAAATAAATTGTGATACTTTTTGTTTTAAATACAAATATATTCAAAATGTAAAAAAGTATATAAAACTGTCCTTATTATTATTCATTTGTTGTTCCTATGCCTATTGAAACTTTTGTTTCCTGTATTCGCTTTAGTGGAATGTCGGAGGAAGTTTTTATCAGATTTTATCAGGTTATGTTAGGAGCTGTTTTATTTCTTAGATGTTTGAAAGGTGTTATGCGGTGGTTAGGTTGCTATTATCTTTCTGTATAAGGGTTAAATCACCCCTTAAGTGATTATTGTGTATATATATTCTTGATTGCTGATAAAAAAAATATGTTTGTTGAAACTAAAAATCATTAAATAGAAATCAATATTAGAAATGCAAAATAATTAATTATTATATTGATTAAATTAGATACTATTTTAATGATTAAAATAAATTATTGGTATTTAAAATCTTGGTAGTTAATTAAATATCAATTTAGAAACTATTTATCAATAATAAAAACTAATTTAAATACCAATAATTTTTTTTAGTTTTTAAAATAGTATATAATTTAGTAAATATAATAAGTAATTATTTTTTATTTCTAGTATTGATTTTTATTTAATAATTGTCTAGTTGTTGTGTAGTATCATTAATACATTCAAAGAAGATAGATAACTTCTAGTAGATGGATTAAAAGATAAAAGTTTATATTTTTTTTAAAAGAAGATAGATAATTTTTGCAAAATTTGAGTGTAAATGTTTAAGCAACATAAACAACACATAACAACTTTATATTAATTACTTCACTCAATATGAGTATACAAATATTCTTATTATATGAGTACACAAATTACTCTTAATTATATTTTCTTATTTCTCCAAATACTAAAAGATTTCATTGAATGTCAAAAAAAAAATAACTAAAGAGAAATCACAATACACTCATTGAAAAACTTCATTACGTGAATAATTAAAAAAAAAAAAAATCTCACCCCGCTCACTCCCAAAAAAAACTTAGAAATTTAAGTACTAGAAGGTATAATTACTTTAATAAAATAATCTTTAATTTTCTGCGGAAATTAATGTCCAAAACAAATTTCACAGATAAATGGATGACAGATTTCCTGTCAATTTAAGATTTTTATTCAAATTTACCTACGCATCATTTGACAAGAATATTTACAGGAAAATGTTTAAAAGTTTTTCGAAAAAATTTACAATAAAATATGTGCTTTTCTATAAGATTTTTAGATTTTTATTCACTTCTCTAAAGATAAAATAAATAACTATTAAATAAATCCTAAAATAGAATAAGCGACTTGAGTGAGTGACTTACAACACATTTTTAAAAGTGACACTTTAAAATAAGAATCTAAAAAACTTTATCATATTTTAATGGATTAAAAAATGCATAACCCTGAAATTTTATTAAAGAGAATATGTTTGAATCAGGACAAACATGTACGTATTATGTCTACAATTACTAGGTTTATCTTATTAATAGTTTTAATCATACTAGTTCATGACAAGGTATTGATCAAACATTTGAATTCTGAAAGATCAATATTGTTTTTTATTTAGTACTTTGTGATCCATTTGTGCAGCCCTTCTGGTGCCAACACTCTGAGAAATTTCATAAGCTTTTTGTTGCTTTTATCTTATTTGCATCTGAAAACAAAAATTAGTTAAGAGGTATAACACACCAAAAGAAAAATTCATTGAGTCATGAAAATTAATTTTAAAAACAAAAAATAATTATTTATTATATTAAGTAAATTAAATATTATTTTATAGACTAAAAACATTATTAGTATATAAATTAATTTTTAATTTTTAAATTGATATCTAACTACCTACCAATTATTTTATATATTTAAATTGATAGTTAGTTAGATACCAATTTAAAAAATAGTTTATAAATTTTTATTAATAATAGAAACTACTTTAGATATCAATAAATTTTTAGTCTATAAACTAATTATTTTTTGTCTCTAAAATTAGTTTCCATTTAATTTTTCTTGTTGTAAAATAAGAAATAAGATTGTAAATTTATTTAAATACTAACACTACAAGAGAATCATTGAATAACAACCAAATTTAGAGACAAAAAATAATTAGTCACTATATTGACTAAATTAGATATTACAAGAAAATAAGATATTAGTTACATTTGCATAAGCCAAGAGAAGGACGCAAATTGCATCGGTCAAACCCATGAAACATTACAAGAAAATCATGAAATAGAAACTAATTTTAGAGATAAAAAATAATTAGTTGCTATAATGACTAAATTAGAGACCATTTAGAAATAACAAAAAAATTGGTCTAAATTAGTTTATATTATTGTTAAATAGTTTCTAAATTGGTATCTAATTAGCTACCAAGGTTTTAACTACCAATTATTGAATTAAGTTTGTTTTTGTTTATGAATGTTTATGTTTATGATTGTTTTTGTATGGTTTGGTTTGTTTTAGTAAATTTTGTTGTTTATGATTGTTTCATTTTGGTTTGATTTGATTTGGGAAATTTTGTGGGAATTTTTGTGAGTTACATGGAAGATGGAAGGGAAGTTTGATTTGGGGAATTTTGTTTCATAATTAGCTTCTGAATTTGTAGTGTAGGGTGGTGCAAATAGGAAAAATCATGGCCTATTTAAATGTTTGGCTTGACAAAACATGGTGTCAAATGGGTCCAAACCGGTGGGGGTATAAAATAAATAGCGGTGACATAGATCAAAACTCATGGGCAACAAAATGGACCCAAGCTTTTCAAAACATGATGCAAATAGTGAAGTGCTGGGAGTGGGAATATCAAAGAGAGGGGGTCTAAAAGTTAAAGTATTAATTAGTAATAATTTTAGAGTTTTCTAAATAATTAAGCATTATTATTAAAAATTTAATACTGATATAGTCTTTTTTAAGAAAATAATATTTTTAAAATAATATTATATATATATATATATATATATATTTCCATTCAAAAAATTCACACAAAAATATCTCATTCTTTCTTTGTTATGATTATTATCAGAATTACGTTGTGTAAATTGTATGAATTATTCCACGTTTCTTTTATATGTATCATTTAAACATATCTTTAGTATACTAATCCAACTCCTATTCATATTACTGATGGATCTCTTAGTAAACAAAAATAATTACCAAATTGATCACAATACAATAAAAATGATATCAAATTTTTTTAAAAAAATTGTCAACGATCAAATACTACCAGATTCAGTTTCAACACATTCAACAACAAATAAATTAAATACAAAAACAAGCTAAACAATTATTATAAAATCATGTATTAATCATAAATAATTATTAATCATAAAGACATTATAAAATATAAAAAAAAATCAATAAAATAATGCATTTGATATATTTTTTAACTCAAAATAATAATTTTCTTGTTTTTATTAATAAATCCATTTGATATTTTTGAAATTGGTTTTAAAATTCAAAATAATTTAAATTTAATATATATTTCCCAAAAATATTTTTTAGAATGAAATTTTATAAGATGTGTAACTAATTAATAATTTAAAATCGAATTAGTTTTTAATATTTAGTATATATATTCTCTCTAGACTTAGGTACAGGTCTTGTATGAATGCATGTCATTTTCTAATAAGAATAAATTATCTATTATTTTAGAGTTTAAAACGTAGAGATTAAGAAATATTAATTACTACATTTTAGTAAATAGTTATATAAATAAATATAAAATAACACGTGTTTACTAAATATAAAGATATATTTAATTGGGTTAGCTTAACATATAGACTTTCCTTTCTGAAAAAATATGTTATACAACGTTATTAATAATTTGGAAAATATATAAAATATTTATATTTTATTATGTAATTATTATCGCATTTCAATAATAAAGTGTAACATGCGACATTTTATAAATGTGTATAATAATTGAATATATATATATATATATATATATATATATATATATATAATGGTACTTTTATTGATATACAGTGTAACTTATGTTTTTTTTTTTCACTTTTCCATTTTTTTCTCTCTCTTATGTTCTCTTTTTTTTCTCTAATTTTTCTACACTTATACTCCATCTATTTTGAGAATCAATGTTCATTCTTATCGGGTCAAATTTAAAAAAAAAAATCTTATATAATTTAAAGATTTATTGTTCTCTATTTTTTCTTACGATTTCTCATCAATTTTGATGGAGTTATTTAAAAAAAGTGATAATCTCAACTTGTTTTTGCCACATCTTGATGGGTTATCTTACTTTAGGTCATTAGATTTGGAATAATAGTGTTGTTTGGTTTTGCAAATTGCTTTGAAGATAAACATTTCAGGTGCTAGTTCCTGACCCTCAAGTGAAATTCTTTGCACAATTCAATTTCGCTCAAGGCTAGCTCCCTATATTCTAGTGAAATTCTTTGCACAATTCAATTTCACTCAAGGCTAGCTCCCTATATTCTAGTGAAATTCCTTGCACATTTTCCCTTAGCTGCCTCTTACTTCTTTTTCTGTAGGTCATGAAATTCAATTGACTCTTCTGAAAATTAATCATTTTGCAAATTGTAAGTGAGTACAACTCTCTAATGTCAATATTTGATTCAATTCATGTAACTTAAGTGTCTAAAACAAGTAAATCTGACACTTATCAAAATATAAAGTGAATATTAGTTTTTATATTCAATTGATTTATGATTTTTTGTATGAAATTAAGGTCATATATTTGAGATAATATGTGAGTTGTTGTTTGGTTGTGTATTAAGTATGAATGTCTTTGTTGTGACAAAGATCCTCTAGCTTCACTAATCATCTAACTGACATAAACTAAGATATCTGGTGGTTAGAAGCTAATGAGGGAGTTCTTACATACTGTGACTACCTGTAGATACACGAATTGAGTTGTAATGAATTTACCTTGATCATTTCTCCTAGATTTGCTTGTAAATCTAAGTCTTGAGTATTGAATAAGATATTAGTCTCTAGTATGACATATTTAATATTTCGCTTGTTGAATTTTGATTATAGATCCATGTGTGGTCTATATTAATGTTGTATGATTGGTATTTGAAGGAGATTAAATGGTTGTGATATGTTGATTGACATGTTTTTTTGTATATATACTTCTTAAAATTACAATTTATTTTAATAGCTTATCTTTGTATGTCTTGTTTGTTTTATGAATTGTGATGACTATATTAGTAAATAAGTAGATACAAATGCAAAAGTGCAGAAACATCTAGAATCAACATTTAAAATAAGAAAATATTATTATTTTTTATTAAATAGACTATGTTTGTATAATCATAAGTCCATCAATACACACACTTTCTCAAAGTAAAGGCGTTTTTCTTCATAAAAACCTTTATGTCTATAATTACTAATAGATTTCAACACCCAAGGGAATTTATTACTATAGAGTTATAATCATACGGGTTCATGACAATACACGGATCAAACATTAGAGTTCTGAAAGATTAATATCTTTCTTTCCTAGTATTTTGTGATCTTCATGTGTAGTCCTTCTGGTGCCAACACCCTTGGAAATTTCACAAGTTTCTTGTTTCCCTGTACTTCTTCCCATCTGAAAAAAATACACTTTTAGTAGGAAGAGGAAATAACCAATTAATAAGATTGTAAAATTATGTGAACACTATAAAATGACCTTACTAAGACACAAAAAAGGCCCACCATCAAAGGAGTGTTTAAAAGATCATTAGTAACAAAAAAATGGGAGAAAAACAGAGAATGAGATAACTAGTATATTCTATGGTGAAAGCCTAATTTGAGTCAAGTGGTATACAATAATAGATCTCATAGTGAAAATTATACCATTTGACAGTCTATCTAGTCATCCTAAATTATGACAAAGATAAGACAATAGGAGCTACCATGAATACTTAGTTGAACAAAAATTCTAACATTGCAACTACAAGTGTTTGGCATCCTAAGAGTCTAAATGTTTAAGAAGCTTTTCATTTATTTATTTATTGTAGTTTTACTCGCAAACTAACAACCATGCACTTGTCCAATCCTTTGATTTGAATATCACTACAAGAAAATCATCAAATATAAACCAATTTTTAGAGACAAAATAATTAGTTGTAATAGTAACTAAATTAGATACCATTTTAGAAACTAAAAAAAAAAGATTTCTAAATTAGTTTCTATTATTGTTAAATAGTTTCTAAATTGGTATCTAATTAGCTATCAAAGTTTTAATTACCAATTATTTAGTTTTTAAATTTGGTAGAAAAACCTTGAATGCTAATTAGATACCAATTTAGAAATCATTTAATAATATAAATTAATTTAAAAATAAAAAATTTATTTAGTTCCTAAAATGGTTTTTAATTTAGTCACTATAGCAACTAATTATTTGTTATCTCTAAAATTGATTTCTATTTCATGATTTTCTTATAGTGTATATAATGACTCTAACCAATTTAACATTACATATTCAATGTATCATGAGCATAAGTAACTCTTATTGTATGCATTTTGTTAGGTGTGCTATATATTACATGTTGTTGAGTAGACAATAGTAAATAAATGTTTTATGAGTTATATACAAACATAAATTTTGTTAGTCATTGATATTTTGAAGAGTTATGCACATGTATACATAAATTTTGTTAGTCATTGATATTTTGAAGAGTTATGCACTTGTATAACATTTTTTTTAGCAGATTGAAATATTCCTAAAATATCTCACATTATTTATTTTTTTTATAAAAAAATCGATGTTTAGAAGTAAGATAACAAAAATATCAAGAGTGAAAAAGATAAACAAATCTGTATTTATAAAATAATAATCTACCTGTATCTAGTCACAAAGTTGTGAATAAAAATACTGACTTTAAGCATGCCCCACTCCTTTCCAGGACACACCCTGCCTCCTGCTCCAAATAGCAGGTTGTGATTATGAGTCTCCAACCCTTTCTCCTGCATTGCCTCATACATTTTATGTTTCTCATCATCATACACATAAGAAGATAAGAACAAGGTAGTTGTTTATCATCAAGCAACTTACCAGCCATCTCCTTGGATTAAAAGTAAGAGGTTCTTCATAGAGGATGGGATCATAGTTAGTCTCCCTTGTGTAAACATAAACCCTCCATCCCTTTGGAATCATATAACCTAAAAAGTGATAGCCATAGTTAATGTCATTACCTCAATGAATATTTCTATATCAGAACAATTTACTGATATTTGAAAACATATACCATTCAATTCTACATCATTAGCAGTCCTCCTCATCACTCCACTGACAACACTAGCCAATCTCATGGTCTCAAGTATCACCTGCATATACAAAACAAAACTAAATCACTTTTTTCTGAATTTGAAAATCTGATGGTGATCATGCAATTAACTCAAATTCTCCCAGGTGATCATCACTTAGTTCTACAACAGTTCATATATGGATAAAATGTCTACCGCACGAGTTTGAGTCATGTTCTTGTAATCATCCCAGTTGAGCCGTTCCCCAGGCAATTTCTTTTGCAAGATTGCAAAATGCTCATCCTGCAACAAATATTTGAAACTTAAACCATGATTCAGTTTTAATAGTGAAGAGCATGATGAGATGGAAATTAACACTGTGACTCACTCTTACTGCCTGTAGAAAGTTAGGGTTATCACATAGGTATTTGATAGCCATCATTGTAGTAGTGGATACTGTTTCATAACCTGAGTATAAAATTGTGATGATTTGCTCCATTATTTCTTCGTCGTCTAGCTTGTATTTACCATCCTCATTTCTCACAAGTTTTTCAAGAATGTCGTTATGAGTTGCTGAAGAAGCTCTTCTCTTGGCTATGAGCTCTCTTAGTATTGTAAGCACTTTTCCCCTAGCCTGTAACCAACAAAATGCTGCTACTTGAACTTCCAATGCAAGAGAAAGAAAAAGTAAGTTTGGATTGCAATCATAATTGTAGTTTTTATACCTTCATCCCTCGATAATATTGAGTTCCTGGAATATTAAATGGCAAGGATATTGTTGCTAGTGCCATTTTATCAAATATGGCTTTAAAAGACTCAAGGAAAGAGTTTGGCTCATCTTCTACAACAGCTTTCATGGAAATAATGAATGCCATCTGAAAAAAAAATAAAAAATCAAAGAATACATATACGGTTGAGTGTCTTTCATGAGTGTCTTTCATCTATGTAGCACAAACATTGACACAAATACTAGATACGATATGAACACTTTGACGCGTGTAATTTCTAAAATATAAAACAGAGAAACATGAATCTATATATTATATCATTATAAATTATATAAAATGACAATCAAAATTTTTGTGAATAAATATGATTGATTTTTTCTTTGTAAAGAAATATGTTCTCATGATTGGTTCAAAAAATTTCTTCTTTGTTTTATAATCATAATAAAAAAACTTATATAATAAGTTTTTTTAAAATTTTTAGAATTATCAAGAGATTCAAGTAATATTTTTTGAATTGAACACATGTTGTACGAGTGTAATACACATGTCAGTGTCCGATACGTGTGTTTGACATAAAAACATCATCTAAAAAACGTGTCCGAATTTCATACTGTTTCATGCATTTGACCTTTTGATTCTTCCGTTTATACTTCAACAGGATTCAAATAGAAATAATAATTCAATCTTGTCTAGAAAAATGGATTTACCATTGGACCCAAGAGCATGCTTCGAAGGTTTAATCAACTCAGGAGTTATAAGACTGATACATACCTGAACAGTTTTTTCTTGAAGATCGATTATTTTACCATCCCAATTGTGGAGGAAAGAGCTCATGAACTCATCAACTTCTGGCAAAAGATGATCCTTAACTGCCATTGGACCAATGAGAGATAACAGTGACCCTCTAATTCGCTTGTGTACTGCACCATGAACCTCAGCAATGTTAGTCCCTAGGATCTTCCTCATGGAATCAGGGTAGCCAGGAACAAAGCCCTTTGCTTCATTCACGAGTACGTATCTATTGATGTCAGGATCCATGCTAACCACAATAGGAGACCCCAATGCATGTGTTTTGAAGAGACTTCCATGCCTGAATGCAAAGGAAACAAATTGTGTTCATCATTAAATGAAGTACAAGGAAACAGATAGGAGAAACATTATAGGATAGGGTAAGTAATATTTGATCATAAATTAGAAAAATATGTAGAAATGTTCACCTTTTTTTAACATGATGTGAAAAAATATATTTCTTTTAAAAATTTCAAAATGTCAATATAATAAAATAATTAAATAACAACAAATTTTAAAAATAAAAAATAATTTGTTATTAACTAAGATAAATATTGTTTTATAATTAAAATAATTATTAATATTTAAAATAATTTTATTATTAATAAAAAATTATAAATTGATTTTTGGATAAAACAATTTATCAAAATTTAACTAGTACTAACTAATATAGATTCTAAATTAGTTATTGTAAAAATTAATTTAAATTTTATTAAAATCGAACGTATTGAACCGATTAAAGATACTAGTTTAATATAACTAGTCATCCTTTAATTACTAGTTATTAAGTATATTTTTAAGGTTATATCTTGTGCGTTGCACAAATAAAAAAAAAACTAATTTAATATATAACGAATTAGTCCATAATTATAATAAAAGTTTATTTTATTATTAATTACTAAACAATATATATACACATTTCAGGTATTAAAATCTCGTGCTTTGCACAGATGAAAATATTAATTTGAATATATAATGAGTCATACTTTAATAGATATATTTAATATTTATTAAAATCTCAGGCGTTTCATAAAAGATACTAGTTTAATATGTTACAACTAGTAATTTAATTATCTTAAATAAATAAATAAAAATTTAAAAAAAAAACTCTTCATTCTTACGTGTTTATTTTTTTTTTCTCAAAGAAAATTATTTTTGCTTAATTTTAATCTTTCTCAAAGATCTAGAAGACAGGAAGATGTTTTGTAAATGTCAAAAATCTATCCAAATAAGAGAATTTTTTATAAACAATGTATAAACAAAAAAAAAACCTTAAAAGGCAAAATAGAAAAATTAATTAAGGGAATAAATCTATATGAAGGAGCAAAAGGGTATTGAAATCAAACAAAAAAGTTATAGAATTTAAGGATTTTTGTAGAACACCACCTTAATTTGCGTCCTTTCATGAAATCTGGTCCTTGTGTGAGAAATCTGAGAGTCTCTCCAACAAAAGGCCAACCCAATGAGCCTGGAGGCATTCCTTCCCTTGAGTACCTTAAGTTGTTCCATTTCATCAATGCCAAGAATGCAGAAATGGTGAAAGCCAGGACATAATAAAACACTGTCAACATGATTAATTATCTTTTTCTCTGTTTGATGGAATGCTGCTTCTTGCATAGGATGAATGATATATATATTGCTAGCTATTATGATTAATTAATTAGTATTTCTGAGGTGGCAATCAAGTTTTGAAACAAAACAAAAACCAATTATGACACCAATTTGGAATATACAGATAAACATTAAATAAAACAGCCAAATTACATGCACATTAATTTAGTATTTATTACAATAGAGAGTTTTTTTTTTATATATACAGCATTACTAAGCAATTTGACATCTCAGTTAGGTTGACATCTCAATTAATAACAATCATCTGACATCACATAAAAAAAATATTATTAAAAAAAATACAAAAAAAATGGGAAGATTATATCAAAATTCATATGTCAACAAAAGCGATATATATGTAGACTATACTTATTCATAAATCATTCTAAGAACATATTATATGGAAGCCTATTATACCAAGAAATGATTATTTATGAGTAAATCATAAATTAGTCAACTTATCAACACCACAATTCCTTCATGAAAATTGAGTAACTTTAAACCTGATTTTTCCACAGTAATTAAGACAAGTATTCATCGATTACGAAGCATCCACGAAACATTAGCCATAGCAGTAAACGCAACACAAACCAAGGCAGAATCACATTCAAGTCATACATTAGTAAGCCCCATCTTTTGAGCTTCGTTCGTAACATGTATATCTCCATAAAACTCAGCAACCATAACAGTATGAACTTCAAGAAATGCAAAGAAAACACCAATAAACTCCCCCATTCTCCAATGAAAAAGACCTCCATAAGAAGCAAGATCAGGATATCCCCTAGCAGCCCCATCAATGTTATTTTTAACCCACTCTAGTGAAGGAAACTCCCATATAACAGGAAGAGGATGGAGAACTTTGCCAGTACAAGTATTACTACTAAAAAACTTAATCACTTTGAAATCCAACATATCATTCTTCATTAAATTAGAGGAATTTCTCACTACACAAGTTAAATCTTTGATTATCGAAATAGCCCTAGAAACATCAATTTTATCATGAAATCTAGAATAATTCCTCATATGCCATATCATCCAAATAGAAAAAGTTATCACAACAAGCTCAATCAATTTAACAAAAAGACTACCATCACTCTTAATAAAAGAAAGAAGATCATCCTTATTAGATAAAAGAGAAATAAAAAAAATCTTCCGAACTCAACTCCAAATATGCAAAGCATTAGAACATTCAAAAAAATAAATGTCGAATAGATTCTTGGTGCTTTTTACAAAACGTACACATAGAACATATATCCAAACTGTCATTCTAAATATGTTAATCTTTAGGAAGTCGCGCATGAAAAACTTTCCAGAGTACTAGAGCCTTGGAAGGCAGAATATAATGAATTTACCCCAACCACAGGGAACTCTTGATCCAAAGAAAAAAGTCATAATCGATTTAAGAGTGGAACGACCAGATTCATCTAGAATCCAATTAAGAATATTTTGTTCCTCCCTAACCATAATATGATTAAAAAAATGAGGCATCTCTTGTAAAGATAAAGGAATATTTCAATCACAACCAGTCCAAAACTGAGATACTGAATTCGAAATTCTAACACCATCAGATAACCCTGCAATAATATTTTGCAATAATCTTAGTTAAACTTTAATAACATATAAATTTTGGATTTTTTTATTTGATTTAATTAAAAATTGTTTGATTTTTTGTCAATGGAATAACATGTGTTATGATAAAATCACTAAATAGAAACCAATTTTAAAGATAAAAATAATTAGTTACTATATTAACTAAATTATCTATTATTTTAAATACTAGAAAAATTATTGGTATTTAAAGTAATTTATATTATTAATAAAATTTATAATCTAATTTTTAAATTGGTATCTAATTTGCTACCAAGATTTTAGCTACTAACTTTAGAATATAAATTAATTGGTAGCTAATTAGATACTAATTTAAAAATTACTTTATAAATTTTATTAATAATAGATATAAAAAAATTTTAGTCTCTAAATTAATATCAAATTTAATTAATAAAATAACTAATTATTTTTTATCTCTAAAATTAATTTTTATTTAATAATTTTGTTACAGCGATAATTAATTAATTAACTCACGTCTTACAACTAAATAGAAGTAACATTTACATATTACACCGAAAACCAAATAATATGATACTTTAAAAAAATTTGAAAAATAAATATTTTTAAACACTAAATGGCATGAAAATATTTTTAATAAATATCCAATTAAAAATATCCAAATTTATTAAATACTTACAAATTAATTAAACATTTATTATATTTAATATGTACATAACATTAATCAATATAATCATAATAATATTAAATGATAAGTAATTATTAGGTATAATTACATTTGTTTGTCTCTATATTAAGGTTCAATAGTAAATTAGTTATAAGGATTTTTTTTTAAAAATCAATTTGATTTTTTTTAAAAAGTATGCAAGTTGTCATTTAGGTTAAATTTGCATAAACAAAATTAACTCACACTGATGTGGCACATAATATGATAAATTGAAAGAATATTTTCTGTTTTATTCAATCTGTCTTTCATCTATAGCAATGATACATATATATAACCATAGCATTAGAACCGTACAAACAAATTCTTTTTCTAACATAACATTTGTAATTAAGACTAATTATAGACCCATTAATAGTGATTATATTCCTATAATTAAGTCTAATTATAGACTCATTAATAGTGATTATATTCCTGTAATTAAGT
>Ga0123342_1000448_pt1 | contig 64926 bp, 41 predicted proteins | sample Turbeawhitnodule_FD_89960 | JGI IMG/M metagenome (GOLD analysis project Ga0123342, IMG submission 89960) | Root nodule microbial communities of legume samples collected from Mexico - Turtle bean Mexico white nodule | ecosystem: Host-associated > Plants > Roots > Nodule | place: Mexico: Nepantla... | reverse complement strand
TAGTGGCTTTGAGTAACCCAATCTGAGTAAGGAGTTAACCCAAGAGAAGGTCAACTTGCTCAGAAAGGAAGCATGGCCTAGTCCTGTTTCTTCTGTGTGAACTTCCTGAGATAACAATGGCTCGGATAAACTTTTTGACACATTTTGAGTGACAAAGTAACCAAGATTTTGGAAGGCACAGAAGAGAAGAAGTGTGTGCAAGAGCCATAGTAGGACATCGAAAATTTCTATTGCATGCTTTCTGAACAGAATTTCAATGTTGAGAGCTGAAACTAGAGCACAGGAACATGCCCACCAGAGAAAGTTTAGAATTTTGATCCATTTGTGTCTCTGAACAAGCAAAGAAACTGCCAAAGAAGTCCAAACAAATCCTCTTACGATGCATGCTAAGTTAGCCATGGAGTTACCGGTTTTGGCAATGAGATTCCACAAGCCAATACTGTAAAACACGATGCTAGTGATAGCACAACAGATAGAGACAATAGGGAAAAACTTGTTTCTGCTATGACTTCCAATGATAACATTTCTTCTGATTAAACTGACAATCGTAGAAGCGTAGAAAACACAGACGAAAATTAGATTTATTGTGTCTATTGTGGTTCTTTGGGAACAGAAAGAAGTGAACTCAAAATCCTTCAGACAAATCCATGAGAAATCATCTGCGTATCCATTAAAGATCATCGTCATCATCAAAGTTTGATCAACACTTTTACAGGCAGCAACTTGTAGTAGGAAAACTTAATAAGAAGCTGTTCATGAAAATCAACAAACTGAAAGAACTAGACTTTTGCATGAAAAGGGAGCTTCAAAAATCTCCTAAAAAATGCATATTAAAGGAGAAGGAGTGTGGTGTGACCAGAATGTCGCAGAAAAGCAAGAAATGGTTGCTCCCAAAAGGCATAACTAACAAAATTAGTGCACCCACCTTCTTGTACACACCCTCACAAAGAAAAAGACAGATCATTCATATTTCATTTGAATGGTAGGAGCATAATATACAAACCTGTTGCCCTCACATTTGATTTGAATGGTAGGAGCATTTTTACTTTTTTCTGTGGTCCTTCATTTCACATATGGTTAAGACACTAAATATTCTAGTTATGATATGTAGATATCAAAACTTAATTATTAAAAGTCTGCAGTTTTAACATGCTAAAACTTTTGCTGGACGGTTTCACAATACAAAAACATGGTAGACGATCTCGTTGTGTTAAACATGTTAGATAGTCTTTTTATGATTATATTTGTTAGATGTTCTTGATATATTACAACTTGTTAGATGATCTCTATAGGTCTTCGTGTTATATGGTTCAGTCTTTATTTTTGTGATAGTCAATATGAAGTATCAGGGAGTTTGTAAACTCAATCTCTATGCTCTTAAATTGATTTCTAATGAACCTCGAATGTTTTTAAAACTTGTTCTGATAGTTTTAATACATATAAATCAAAGTTTTAATGACACTATGTGATTAAGCTTTTCTGGAAAAAATTTCAAAATGGAAAAAATTTCAAAATTCATAACTAAAATAGAGAATTTCGAAAACTTATATCTTTGCATTTCTTTACTGTATTTCAATGAAAATACGTCTTCTAAAAGAGATATCCTATTGACGTTATTTAAGATAATGTTTAATTTATACCGAGAAGGAAATTTTTTTGAAATATGTTAATAGTAGGTTTCAGGTATAGAAGGTTTTTAAATGAAGATTATGAACTTAAATCCAATTGTTTTAATGTTGATTATTATTGTGAATTACATTTAAATTATTTTCAGAAATAACTATAATGCGCAGAAGATATCAAAACGGATGTCCTATAATATGAAATATGTGCAAACTTTGAGTATAGTAGATTCAAGCTTTTCGAATATATACAAGTATGGAAAGTTTTCAAAGAGATTAAGACCTTAGTTTCAAAGAGATTAAGATTAGTGTACCTAGAGAGATACAAATACTTGTTGTACTTAAATTGTGTGTACTTGATATACTTACAAATGTGAAAATACTCGTTATACTTGTTGTACTTAAATTGTGTGTACTTGATATACTTACAAATGTGAAAATACTCGTTGTTCCAAAAAAAATGTAAAAACTTGTAGTATGATATACTCTTTGTAGTCAAGTGTTGTAATAATAGATATTAATGAAAAATCTAAAGTTACTTTTAAGTATTTTTTTTAGCAGTGATCCATACCACACAATATGTAGTCATTCTCACGTTCTATTGATAATATACCTCATGAAAGGGAACTTTCTTTCAATAACCTATTCTCTATTGTGTTCCTCACCTAACATGTAAAATACTTTTAAAACTAAAAGTAATAAAATATAATTATTATTTGATTTATTAAATTATTTAATTGGGTTTAGATAATAAAATAGTTTTTTTACAAAAGTAGAATAGCATTTGATTTATAGAAAGAAGAAAAATATTATAAATGAGTTGATGTTCATTTTCAATGAGTTGATGATCATTCTATATAGGTACACTACAAGAAAATCATGAAATAAAAACTAATTTTTAGAGACCAAAATAATTAATTACAATAAAAACTAAAATAGAGACCATTTTAGAAACTAAATAAAAAAAATTAATTTCTAAATTACTTTATATTATTGTTAAATAGTTTCTAAATTAGTATCTAATTAGCAACTAAGATTTTAACTACCAATTATTTAAGAAGTTTTATCCTTTCATTTGTTTATACAAAAGTATGTGATGAAAGTGCACTACAACTCAAAAATCAAAAAGATATATTACAACTTTTGATGCACCATTCATTTCACCTAAAATACCTACATCACATGATTGTTTATATTCAACCAAGCAAATTTTTAAATGATAAAAACTCTCTTAGAGATTCCATTTAAGCAACATTCCAAAAGCAAAATTAAAAAAAAAATATCATCATGCAATCAATCCCTTGTGAGTGAAAGTATGTCCAAGAACACAATAGTTGAATAATGTGACTGTCTCATTCAGCTATGTCTGCACTAGTTTCATATACAAAAAAAATTTGGTACTAAGTTAAATTTCAATTGCTTGTAAAATAATTTGGAAATAATTAAAAGTAATGGTGTATCTTAATATAGATTACAAATAAGTGAAAAATTAACGGATGTTCTAATTCAATTCAACAGTTTTCTTGTCCATTTTTACTAATTTTTAATTTTTATTTAACTTATTTCTCTGGACAGAACATAAATGATTAATTATTTATAAAATTGTCTCTTTAAATTAAGTATTATAAGTAAATAAATGGATGAAAGGAAGATGATGATGAGTTGGTTGGTGGTCCTTTCACGCTAATAGAGTAGAAACAATTATTAGAATATGTCAGAAGTTTGCATAATAAGAATAATAATGAATATATTTAATCGAAAAAATGTTAATTACTATTTTAATTATGCTAAATTTGTTTTAATTTTATTAATAGTTCAAATAATTGAATATCTATTTAATTTTTAATATTATATATATTAAGATAAATAATTGATTCAATTTTCAGAATTATTTTTATATAATAAAAAATTAATATATTTTTTAAAATTTGTTAGTCTTGTTAAATTCATTAATAGTTAAAATAATTAAATACATATTTAATACTTTGTAATTATTTTTTAATTTATAATAAAAAAATATAAATTTATAATTTTTCATAATTTCTTCAAAATTAATGATATATTAATATTAACTTCATTCTTTAATAAATATACTTTAAAATCATTAAAGATTAAAGACTAATCATATATTTAATTCACCTCATCTTTTATTCAAATTCAAACAAAATTAATGAAATTGAAATTTTTATATTAAAATTATTCCTTTATATTAAAAATAAAATATGTTATTATTATAACAATATACACAAATTCTTTCTGAAATAAATATCTATGTATATATTTGTTCATGTATATTAGGTTAAACATCGTTTATCCTTTGTTGGTTAGATACTTTTGAAAAAGGACATATATATTTTGAAAAAAGGGATAAATTTTCAGAGAGACATCTTTTCATTAAAGAGAGTATTTTATATTTACATATTTTTATGATTAAACTTGTTTATGTGTCTTTTTTTTTATTTTTGGATGTGAATTTGTTAGAAAACTTGGATCATAAAGATAAACACAAGCATTTTTAATTTTTGAGTTTTTTTATAATTTAACAGAAAAAAATGTTTATTATTTTAGATGTTTGTTTAATTATTTTTTTTTTAAAAAACTATAAAAATAATCTGATGTGAAAACTATTTTAAAAAAAACACAAAAGGGTGTATTAACATTAGGGCAAATGCTTCCTACACCCTATCATTTTTAACTTGCACCCAACATATTTTTTTAATTTCCAAAAATGCCCTTAATTCCGGAAATAAAAATTCAGAATTAAAAATAATGTATTCTGGAAAAATAAATCTGGAAGTGGTTATTGAGTTTTGGAAATAAAAATCTGGAAAAAAAATTAAAATTCTATTTCGGACAAAAAAATCCAGAAATGAAAATAATACATTACAGAAAAAAAAAATCTGGAAAAGAGATTATTGTGTTTCGGAAATGAAAATCTGGAAACAAAAATGAAAAACCCATTCCAGATAAAAAAATCCGTAATATAAAATTTCGTTCCAGAAAAAAAAATCCAGAACACATATTTCGGAAAAAAAATTTAAAGGACAGTTTCGTCTTTTTCGCTGAAATCGGGTGCAGTGATATGGTGCAGGAAACAATTGCCTAACATTAGGAGGAACTATGTCAACCAATGACTGTTTCTATCTTGTCTTGGAATGATTATCACTTCAGTTGACATTTCATATCAAGTCGTTTCAGTGGATCGATGGATGATGAATATATAAATTGTTTTTTGTCTCAACTCTGAACAATGTGAGACTATATTAATGTAAGAAAATAAATCACATTATTATTTTCAGGTAAAATATCAAATCAGAGTTTCATCAAGTAGAATGAGAAACTCACCAAATTGTGATTTTCAAGTATTCATGTGTTAGAAAATGCATTCTTAGAGTCCATTACAGTTAAAGTTTGACCCAATTATTTGCAAGTTCCATTTTTGTTATTATTGGGTCTGAAATGTTGGATTGATATGCTACTTTATTGGTAGGATGTTTCTTTCTGCACCTTTGTAGCTTCTCCGGGTACAGTCTTAGGTCAGATAAAAAAATTATTGTATGCTTAATATAATTCAAAAATATTATTTTATCTATTTACACTTTCTGGATTCTACAATCCAAAAGGTATTTCCAGATCCAGAAATATCCTAAACCTTGAAAAATGTATTTTTATGGTAGAATCTGAAAGATATTTCTAGATCCATTAATAGCTTCTGGATCACCCTTTATTATAATATGTATTATAGATTGTATAATCCAAAATGTAATTTTAAAATGTATATTTCAAATTTTATTGAATTTAAAATAGTAGGATTGGAATTAAAAAAAATACAAAGAGATATATAGGGAAAATGAATCTCTCCTCATCAGTGTAATTGGCATATTAAAACAGTGTATATGCAGTTTAGCTACTTTAACTTTTTGAGTTGAAAGATTACACCATTTTTACTTCTATTGTCCCAATACGATAATGGTAGTCATAAATTCTCAACAAATTCAATTCAAATTTTTGCTTCACAAACAAAAATTTAATGATTTTTCTTTAGCAAACCTTCCAAAGACATGGAAAACTAACTTCTTGAAATTTTCATTGTGCTTTTTTGCTTCCAATAAAATGCAACACAATCAAATCAATTAAGATTGGTCTAATTGGTAAAATTTAGATGTATATTCTATATAAAAGATGTACATATGTTCAAATCTTGCTATTAATGCAAGAATTTCATAGGTAAATAGTCTATGTCAGTATTTTTAAGTCATGGAATTTTTCAGTTTCTGATGAATTCTTAAGACTTAACTCGCCTAAACAATTATGCATACCTATCAGACAAATAGTCAAAAGTGTCTGCAAATTTGAAAATATTTGCTCCTTTAATTTTGCTGAATCATACTGAAGAATGTTAAAAGTTGAACCAGAAAACTAAGTGCTTTATGGAAAAGAGTGTCTCTCAAATGTAAAAAAAAAAAATGACACCAAAAACATGGTGACATTGTTCTTGGTTAAGAGTAGCAATAATTTGGTTAAGAGACAATGGCCATGGTTCTGCATATTTGATGTTTTTGTCCCTTTACTGATGGAGCTGAATTTGTCTCACTAGCAGAGTCTGCAACAGTATCAGTAGATAACAGTGAAATGATGGCCAAAATATCAAATCCATCAAAAAAAGAGAAGAATAGGGAAAATTTTAACCAAACTATAGCATTTGTATCAACCAAACAAGGCTAAGATTGGTGTGAAAATCATAGTGATAAAACATTTCTTTTAAAAGCAGATTCAGAATTGAGACACAAAGAAAGTAGTTATGTGCAGTTTAGGTAACAATAAAGGTCCTTTGGTGGGGAAGGGTTTGAGGGAGTGACCCATTGGTCTCATAATTTGACAGACAGAAGGTGGAACATATGGGGATGTAACATGTCCACCCTACTTGGGAGAAATTTCATGTGGCATAACTGGCCCACCCATGAGGGCTTGCATTATTGATTGTGAGATACACATTTTGATGTTTTAATTTTATCCTCTTTCAATCCGATATAAGATTTTATATTATAGGTGATTCGACAAGAAACTCGATAACGAGGGACCTGATAAACTCACTCAATAATTGTTAAGATAGATTCAAAATGACTCTGATACCATGATAAGCTCAACCAATAATAGACTCGAAATGACTTTGACATTATATTAAGTAGTAGACTTTAAGTATAACTCAACTTCATAAAACTGACTTATAAGGTGAGGTTTATACAAACTTATATATTATAAAATGTCTTAATATTTAATCGATGTAGAATCTTCAACATCATTTGATAACCCTAAACCCTAAACTCTGATGGTTTTATAAGATAGGTATAAATTTTTTTGAAACATAATGAATTTGTAGTTAATATTTGTTTGTAGGGTTGAGTTTTGAACTCTAATGTAACAATAACAATAAGGTTTGAAGTTTGATTACTAATCCACCATTCTATGATAGTGAGTGTATTGGATATTTTAGCACATTTAAGTGAAGCAGCTTTCATAAAATTGTTATAAGTCACTCTCGTAACCCAAAATAAATTTTCTATAATTTCCTCCAAACACACCTGTACTTTTTTGTTGGCCACATGCAGTGTAATCAAATTCTTGCAGTGGTTTTTCTTAAGTAGGTTAAAAAAAATCCTAAATATTTTATTTTTTTAAGTGGATTATTTTTCACTATATATAAAAAGGATCAATTAGTTCACACTGCATGCAAATTACTCAAAGGTTTAATTTAGTTTTATTATTCCTAGAAAAAAATTCAGTCTTTATTTTATATTCTTATCAAACTAGTTACTAACAACATTTTTTTTTTACCAATTTTTTCATCTATCATTTTTTTGTTTCTTATTTGGCTTCTTTAAACATCCTGATTTTTTTCTCTGACCCTCTGATATTTTTTTCATGATGATTTTTCTATGTGGTCCCTAATTATAAGTACTAAATCAAATATCAATATTATCCAAGGAGATTAAATATGAAAACAAAAATAAAAAACAGGAAAAACTACATGATCACAAAAAATTGTAAAAAAATTATCTAAAAACAAGGGAAAAATTCATGATTTGTGTTCCATAACATGTGTTGTCCTCAAATTCTTTTTAACATAGATTAAAAAACTCAAAAGTAAATAAAAAGACTAATTTTTAAAAAAAATCAACCTTAAAAGTATTGAGTGTGAAAATAGATGGAAGTGAGACGATAACTCAAATTCATTTCATTATGATAAAATATTAATAAATTCTGATATTTTTTTAAAAATAAATTTTAAATTTAACCCAATCTCATAAAAATAATTTTACAAAATCACATTAAATTTGTATCAACTTATATATTATATTTTAGTTTTGTCTCTAATTAAAATATGATTTTTTTTTACTAGTTAATACAGGATTGAAAGATTGAAAGATCATAACATATTAAAGATCATCAGTAAAATCAAAAAAAGATAAAAAAATAATAAAATAATTTAAACACTGTATCAAAGTCAAATGAATAAACCCAAAATATTAAAAATACATTCATTAATTACAAAGTATAAAAAAGTAAAAACTCAAAAAAGTTAGTAAAACTCAATAAAAACACTATAAATAGGTGAATTGATTAACAAAACGAGTTTTTTTTATGAAATTAGAACTTAATCAAATTGATTATGACTTTATATCATTAGAACACTTGTCAGGTAGATCCATCCAATCGGAAGTGAGCTCAAGTTCACCTAACCAAGAGAAAGTCCAAGTCCACCTAGTTAAGAGAGAACTCAAGTTCATTTAACCTAAAGATAATTCAAGCCAACCAACCTAGTAATCAGAAACTCAATCTGTCAGTAAAATACCGGAAGATCGCGAGGAGAAGATGAAGAAGAAGAATTATTTATTTCATAAATAATGTAATAACAATTTTCTGTGATTTTTTTGAATAATTATATAGAAGATTTTCAATCATAGTACTGAATTTATTTGTTTGTTTGAGATAATTATATAGAAGAAATAGAATATTTTCAAACAATGACAATTGTTTTTAAGTGAATAGTATATAAATTAAGAGCACGAGAAGCACATTTACTTACTAACTTAACTTATAAAATGAGATTTATGAAATTGAGTAATATTTTTTGTTGGTCTGTTTTAAATGTGTGTGTTTGTTCATAATGCAATGGATTTAATTAATTAACCTTTCATTGTTTAAAAATTGATGAGTGTGATGCAATATTCTAGAGATGTTATATATAATATCACTTTAGGGTTGTGTGCAACATTATTTTATTTTAATAGTATAGTGTATAGTGTATAGTGGGGTGCTCGAGTAAGATAAATTAACCTTATTATATTTTAATTTTTGAATCATGATGGTGCAATTGAGTCTGGAACACGCTTCTATTATGAACCAAAAAGAGTATACAATTACATCGTTTTCTGTTTCCTAGTAAAAGCAAAAGACAAAAACAAGAGCAAATCATTTTTTTTTTTTATTTTCAATTATTCATTGATTTGTCTAATTGAGATAAGTTGTGAGTGCTTATATGTTGCACTAAACAACAAATAAGTTCAACTAATTTTTTAGCACTTTTAATTATCAATCACAGAATTAGAACTTTGAGTGAAATTATGCAAATCTAATCATTAATTAGATTAAGTTTCACAGTAGTAATTTTGTTAAATATTTTATTTATAAGTAAACTATTAATAGATAAATTATTAATGAAATGTAAAAATATAACTTTTTATGAAACTTCGTTAAGAACACACGAAAATGATAGATTGAAGAAAACAGTTTTTATAAAGGTGATTAAATTAAAAGTATGGGTGGAATGCAATTAATCACCTAAAAGAGTGAGAGTAATCTAGATTAAAGATTACCTCTTGTTGATTAAATGTTAGTTTTTAGCTCAATTTTTTTTGATAGAACATATTTGAAATTAGTAAAATTAATCCCAATTTTCTGAACTTATAATTAATCATTATTTTCTGTTAAAAAATAATTAATTAATATGTACGGATCCATACAAATAATTACCTTACGGTTTCCATAAAAATAAAAAAATAATAACGGATCATGATGAAAATATCATGTGTTAAATACCAGTTGTATGATTGGAACTGGACAAGTTTTATAAGTCTCGATATTCTGTACTAATCAACCGATAGATTCAAAATGCACTAAAATCAGAAGATGATTAAAAATTAAGCTGTACAAAGAATTAGGTAATACATCTTTAATCACGATCTGTAAGTTAGTCTCGATTTAACAATAACATAATTCATTATAAACATATAAATAAGCACACCTTATAAGAAAAATGTACATCCTTAATAAACATTTATACATTAAATATCGAATATTTATTTAAACGTCCAAGCACCTTTTGGAGTTGTCCTCCTGATAAAAAATAAACAAGAAAAAAGAAAACTTAACTCAATAAGAAACAAGAGTTGAAGAAGAAAAAGTAATCGAATATAAGAAATGAAGAAAAGAAGGTAAAAGAAAAAGTAATCGAATATAAGAAATGAAGGAAAGAAGTTATATCAACTGAAAAAAAAAAATAGTTAAGTTGATAAAAATTTTCACAATAAATCATGAAGAAAAATACTAGTATTAAATGTAGTGAAATGGCTAATTTATATTAATGTAAGAATGGTAAGGTTTTGTAAATAGCATAAATATCTTGAATAACACATTAACAGATTCTTGCATGATTTTAACCCCGTTGAATCTGCAAGTCCATTTTTGTCTTATATTATGCACCATTCAAACTTCAAATTTCTAAAGCTCCAATGATATAAAATGCAGACCCTAATTTTTTTTTTTATTTTAATCAAAACTTAATAAAAAAATGTTTAGCAGGTTCCAAAGCTACGGGACACGATCCGTAATACGTGGTGTCAAAATCCAAAACGCAAAACGACGTCGTTGAGTCACTATCTGCACCCTACAAAATTACCATTTAGTCAACACAAACTACGGTTAAGCCACCTTAAAAAAAATACTACTTCATAATCTAAATTTTCACCTTTATTATTATTGCTTTTTTTTTCTATTAATAAATTCACTATTTTTTTGGCTTTTAATTTATTTTTTCCCTTTTTATAATTTTTTAAGTATTTAAATATTATTTATTTTCATTAATCTAATCACTATTTACATCTAATCAACTAAATTCCATATAATTTATACATGTGTGGAAGTTTTCAAACATACAAACAAACAAAAATTCATTTTCAAGAAAATAATTCCCAAGTTATATTATTAAATTATAAATTCTAAACCTTATAAAGCTCTTAAAACTTAAAACATTAGCTAATAAAAAAACATCTAGTATATTTTATTAAACAATTTAACTTATTTAAAAAACTAAATATTTTTGTATTTTTTTAATCATTTACTAAACAATGTCTTCTTTAGTTTTTTGTCATTTAATGTATATATTTTATAATTTAATTTCATTCCTAATAATATCTTAATATTTAAATAAATTATAAAATATAAGAATTGATGAAGAATGTGAGTGGATAGCATGACCTAAATAGAATTGATTCATGAAATGTAACGGTGACGTGACGGTGCGTTTTGAAAGTTTAACCGCTGCACCATTTATGGCCAAATCCAAAACACATTCAATGCAGTCAGAGAAAAAGACAACAACTTTCTTCTATTTACCTTCATGCCACTCTCCTCTGTTTCTGCTCCCACACCCTTCTCAATTAATGCACAATCTTTTGTTACCCATTTTCCATTGTCTAATTCTCTTTTCTCTTGCATCATTCATTCACTGTTTCTACAAACTTTGCAGCTGCTAAAACACTAAACCAATCATAAGCAAAATCATGAAGCAAAATCTTGTAAAGGAGCAACTTTGGAGTTTAGATAATGATGATGAGATGAGACCATAACAACCTCAAAAAGTATGCATACATAATTCTCCATTTTAGTTGAGTGATGTTAACTAGGTTTCCCTCCCAAAATGTTTTGGTCTGAAATGGCACACAACTTTAGGAGGAAGGAGGCAAACTTTAGCACATTAGAATCAGCACAACCCAAAACAAAACAAGCACCCTTTAATTTGAAATTTAGGATGAGAAAAAACAAATGCTATTACTACTAGATGAGATCATGTAGGTCCCTCCACACACTCTTCTCTATGCTATCTTCCCATTGCTCCAAGTAACAAATTGCTTCATTTGTCAGTGACCAAAGTCAGTGATTTTGTCATTATAACCACAACCATAACACGACACTGTCCCTTTATTAATGACATATAAGTCATGAAAACATCAATGCTGCAGCACTCAGAGCAGAGCACCCCCTTATGGATTTTCATGCAGTTTTCTATAAGATCCCGCGCATGAATCAACATTTAAAATTGAACTTCCCACATTCACATTCACTCAATGCTGCTATCAACAAAACTGAAGGGTATGTCCGAAATTAAGAGCAAAAAATGAGGCATTTTTATGTCCAAACCAGACCACCCATCGAAGCTGATTTTACTGCAAAAATCAAAACTGATAGAAGATGAGTTGCCAGGTGTAAGGTGTACAACAAACCAAAGAGGAACACCATTGCATTTCAAACTCCCAAAATGGTTAACAAAAAGTTCTGTACATGAAAATATGTGATTATAACAGTGAAGATGAGTGCATGTGTAATGTAAATTATTCTCAGTTTAAATTTTGCAACAATAATTATAAATTTTAGTCATGGAAATTAAGTTCTGATGATTATTTGTTATGATAAAAATGCTACTGTTTATTTAGAGGTACAGTAAAATTACTATGACATGATTTTTTTTTTCATTTTTTTAAAGACTAAAACTTCAAATCAGGAGCTGTTAAAAAAACTTAAAGAAAAGTATTACAGTGAGTAAAACAATTACAATAAATAACCTTTATGATGTTAATATCCCTTTTTTTTTCAGAATTCCATTGGTCACTCCCAACAAAGCTGATATCTTTTTTTTGTTCTTACCCAGAAGCCATTTTGTGCTGCTAATTACTCATTCTTCCTCTCAAGTCTCAACCAACACCGGTTTCTCTCTGTGGGTTGGCTTATATGTTGATAAAGCCTCCAACTTTGATTCATTTTGGTGTTTCTCTGTGAGTGACTCATTTTCATATTTCAATAGAGAAGAGTAATTTTGAATGGAGATGGTTGTACAGACTAGTGTTTTCGCTGGAAATCAATTTCAATAGAATCTGAAGACAATAATTGTAAGCAAAAAAAATAGTTTTTTTTTTTCAAAAGAAGGGTGATATTCCCTTTTCTTGTTTTTTCGCTGGATGTTCATTTGTCCATAAGGATTGTTTGATGGACAGATATAATATAAATAATTGTATTAAAGAAAATTAAGTTTTGGACTGGATCTTATTCCGGCTTTCCCTTTTTCTTGTCTCCAATGATGCTTTTGACCTTCTAAACCAACAAAATGGCAGTTGCAAGTTATTAGTAAATCATATCATATTTTTGTACATACACGTAGTTATTTATTTATTTATTTATTTGCACCTCTTCTTCACTCACCTAACTCTGCATTATTATTATTTTCTGATGTACATTGAATCTTAGGACTATGCAGGGTGAAAACTGAGGGTGAACTTTGAGGGAGGAAGAGAGCTGAAAGACCTATATCTCCAGTCATTTTTATGTGTCTCTAAGGTTCAGGTGAAGGTTGGATTGGATTGGATTGTTTTGTTTTCTGTTGAAGAAGGAAGGACAATACTATTTATGCAGAGGAATCTTTTGTGGAGGCTTCCTTCTAAATGTTTTCGATAGTAGAGCCAAATAGTTGGATCCAAATCACACACCCCTTTACCTTTTCTGAAGCAGCTTCTTTTCGACTATTTTGACTTGGTAGGTTATTTGAAGGTACAAAAAGCACAACAGCTAGTGGAGTGAAGGGCCTCCATTCAAATCTGTAATCAAGCAGCAAGCAAAGCAGTGTGTTGCCTTTCACTGCTTTGAATCTTGTTGGAGTTCAGAAAGCTTGAAGTGCATTTTGCATTTTGAACTGGAGGCTGCTGCATCATCAACCTCTTGCTTCTTGCTTTCTGATCCACAAAAGGGTATCTGATTCTTTCCGGATTTTATACTACTTTGGGAACGTACTTGTAAAAAAAAAAAAGATTCTGTGAACGTTGGGGGAGGTTTTTACTTTTTAGTGTGTGATACTGATACAAAAATACAAATGATTTGAATTTGGTTATAAGAATTTGTCTCTTTTATTGCCCGGTGGAATGTACAAGCATGTTGGTGATAAGATAAATTATAATAGTTGTGGTGGGGCAGACTAATGATTGATATATATGATACTGAACGTCTTCTCGTGTTTCACTTTCTCCTATATAGAAATTGCCAACACATATGCTTTGGATGGTTGTTGAGAGTTGAATCTTTTGAGAGGAAGTTCTTGAGGCATTATTGTTGGTGCTAATGAGTCGAGAGCAACAGAAGCGGGGGAAGCAAGAGAAAGGTTCTGATGGTGCTGAGAAGGTCATTGTTGCCGTTAAGGCATCAAAAGAAATTCCAAAGACTGCTCTTGTTTGGTCCCTGACTCATGTTGTTCAACCTGGGGATTGCATTACACTGCTAGTGGTTGTGCCTTCACAAGGTTCAGGTGATTGTGATTCTTTTTTCGCCTGAATTTGATCTACTTTTGTTTTTCTTTTTCTCACTGAATATTGTTTTTCTGGCAAATTGGAAAAAAGGGGGATTTGATTCCATTGATTCAGATGTGAGTATGTGACATGGTCAGTGGTTTATATGGTTTTGCATTTTGTAATTATGTCACGGCAGTGTGACAGGAAATAATGAGTGCATTCTTGAACTATGTTGGTGTTTTTTTGTGGGAATTTGAACCTTGACCATGCTATTATGTTATAAATGACTGTTGTTCTACTCATATGCAGGCAGAAGATTATGGGGTTTTCCTAGATTTGCTGGTGACTGTGCCAGTGGTATTAAGAAGTACCCTCCAGGAACAATATCTGAGCAGAAAAGTGATATCACTGATTCTTGCTCCCAGATGATCCTTCAACTCCATAACGTCTATGATCCAAACAAGGTCAGTAGTAGCCTTGGTGTATGCAAGGTTCATGCAAATTGAATGTTGAGGTCATATTCTTATTCCAGTCTTTTCCCTACAGATCAATGTCAGGATTAAAATTGTTTCTGGATCACCTTGTGGAGCAGTGGCAGCAGAAGCCAAGAAAGCACAAGCCAATTGGGTCGTATTAGACAAGTACTCTCTCTTATCTTTTCCTCGTTGAGAAACATGCTATTGTTACCACTAAACCTGATGATATATACATTTATGGTTTATTGTTTATTTGATGATTGTAATTGAGTTTGTGTTGTTGGTTTGTGGTGTTTCCTTCTTTGCAGACAGCTCAAACATGAAGAAAAGCGATGCATGGAAGAACTACAGTGTAACATTGTGGTTATGAAGCGTTCTCAACCAAAAGTACTGCGGTTGAACTTGATTGGACCTCAAAAGAAGGATGTTGAAGAAGCAGGTCCGTCACCTCCTGAGCAAGATGACATGTCTGAAAAGCGAAGCAAAATAAAGCTTGATTCCTTAAATTCCATCAAAGGACCAGCTGTAACTCCATCCAGCAGCCCCGAGCTAGGGACACCATTCACTGCAACTGAAGCTGGTACTTCATCAGTTTCAAGCTCTGATCCGGGAACTTCACCATTCTTCATCTCAGAGATGAATGGTGAGTCCAAAAAAGAGGAAACTATCCAGGAAAGTCATGAGCTTGGTGATACTAATTCAGACACAGAAAGTGAAAGTCTGTCCACATCTTCAGCAAGCATGAGATACCAACCATGGATCACAGAATTGCTTTTACATCAACAATCATCACAACGCAATGAAGAGAGAACAGAGATATCTCATGGTATGCCTCAAGCATCTACAACCAGAGCTTTCCTAGATAAGTATTCTAGGCTTGATAGAGGAGCTGGATTTGAAATCTCAAGCTATAGGAATGACTTGGATTTCAGTGGAAATTTAAGAGAAGCAATAGCATTATCTGGAAATGCCCCACCTGGTCCCCCTCCACTGTGTTCAATATGTCAACACAAGGCACCTGTTTTTGGAAAACCTCCAAGATGGTTCAGCTACGCTGAGTTAGAACTTGCTACAGGTGGTTTTTCGCAGGCCAACTTCCTGGCTGAAGGAGGGTTTGGATCTGTTCACAGAGGGGTTCTACCTGAAGGACAAGTCATTGCTGTGAAGCAACATAAATTAGCTAGCTCTCAAGGTGATCTTGAATTTTGTTCAGAGGTGGAAGTCCTGAGCTGTGCTCAACACCGGAATGTTGTTATGCTCATTGGCTTCTGTATAGAGGATAAGAGAAGGCTACTGGTTTATGAGTACATATGCAATGGATCATTGGATTCGCATTTATATGGTGATTTCTCTTGCTCCCATACCAAATTTTCTCATGATAGAAATATTTTTTGAATTGGCTTGAACTTGGCAAGAAAACATTCTGCATGCAGTTTTGTCCATAAACTGTCAAACAATTTTAAAATGGTATTAACTAATATAAAATCATATTTTTGGTTTATAAATGGATACGCCAACTATCATAACTATCATAATATTTTTGTCTTTAAAAGGGCTACATTTATGCGTAGAATGTTACCATCATGATATTTTCATGTTACATTCAGTGATATGAACATGGTGACTTAATTATAAATTGATTTAGTAATGCTTAAGAATATTTCAGGGCGACAAAAGGATCCATTAGAGTGGTCAGCACGGCAAAAAATTGCTGTGGGAGCAGCCCGTGGATTACGATATCTACATGAAGAATGCAGAGTGGGTTGTATTATCCACCGTGACATGAGGCCAAACAACATTCTCATAACTCACGATTTTGAACCTCTGGTATGGTACTGTTTGCTTCCTCTGTACAATGCAGTGTCATAGTTTACATATTGAAAGACACCAGTACTTCATTATTGAATAGTCATCTCTCTACAGTTTTTTTTTCTCTCCCTTCAGTTCATTAAAATAATAGTGAACTGCTTAAAAAATATTTCAGTTTCCTACATATCAGTGTGTTGAGGTGCATAAAATGTATGTATCCTTCATTTTCTAAGAGTATTAATTGGGCTGAATTATGTTATGAAAGGTTGGTGATTTTGGACTGGCAAGGTGGCAGCCTGATGGAGACACAGGTGTGGAAACTAGAGTGATTGGAACATTTGGGTAAGTGTTTGTATTGATCTTGACTTAGTTTCATGATTAAATTTGTATGTGTATGGGATTGCAACTGACCATGCCGTTTCTGTGTAGGTATTTGGCTCCTGAATATGCTCAAAGTGGTCAAATCACTGAAAAAGCTGATGTTTATTCCTTTGGGGTGGTATTAGTTGAGCTTGTTACAGGGAGAAAAGCTGTGGATCTCACTAGGCCAAAGGGACAGCAGTGCCTTACGGAGTGGGTAAGTTTAGAGTATGAGAATATCTAACTTCAGTAACTTTTCGATTGTTGGATGTTGGCACCATTTCAAGAGAGTAAATAGTAACATTCATGAGTAATATCACACTCCAATTCTCAAATAGAAAAGTTTGAACTTCTTTTGTTGTTTATGCTAGCCTTTGCCTAAGTTTGTAAACTTTTGGATATTAAACAGGCACGACCTCTCTTAGAAGAATATGCAACTGAGGAACTGATTGATCCAAGACTTGATAACCACTATTCTGAAAATGAGGTCTATTGCATGCTGCATGCTGCCTCATTATGCATACAGCGAGATCCTCAATGTAGACCACGCATGTCACAGGTAAAGGAAGTTTTGAGCCGTTTTATTTTTTGCCAAACTTTGCTTGATGCAAAGAACTCACACTTACATATAGTTCTTAGAACTTTATCAAGTTAAACAGAATTCTGTAGGAAGCGGCTAGCTGCAAGTCTTGTTCAAAAGGATTAGAAATATGTTTTCCAAAATATCAGAAGGCTTGTATGTTAATTCCTCACATGCATGCAATGCACTTCTCCTAAGATTGATACATTCTTCACTTTGGTATTGTGTGAAATCTAATAATTTGTTGCTATTTACTAATAAAAACCAGGTTTAGTGGCTAGTCTTAGACAAGCCCTTTGAGTTACAATTTGTTTAGTTATATAATAATATGCTCATTGGTGCTATTTTCATACTTGTGGTTGTTTATTGAAGGTCCTCCGAATACTAGAGGGTGACATGGTGATGGACACAAATTACATCTCAACTCCAGGCTATGATGCAGGAAACAGAAGTGGTAGATTGTGGTCAGAGCCATTACAAAGGCAGCACCATTATAGTGGTCCCCTGTTAGAAGAGTCTGTAGAGTCCTTCAGTGGGAAGCTATCCCTTGACAAGTACAGGCCTTCCTATTGGGGTGATAGGGACAAGGCTAGGAGGGCCTCATGTGAAGATGACATTTGAATTGATTGATCATAAAGTTTGGGTTCTTGTTATGTTAAATACAAAGTATGCTTGTTCCACACCTATTTTGTCTGTTTTTTTAATCCTTTTTTTGTGTGCAATGGATTTAATATTGCATTTGTATAGCAGAGTGAAAGTAGAATAGGTAAATATAGAAGCTTTTGAAGAATTTTCAGGAAATCCTGTTAGTGTCTCAATGACCTTGATAGAATCAGTGCTGCTGTGCTGTCTACTATCTTCACTCTTGAAATCTCTCTCTTTGATCTATCATCTATTATATTATATGATCCAAAAACTGCAAATTAAAAATCTTGATTATGTGAATGTAAATTGGTTAGAACTAATGAATGTGTTGTTTCTTTCTCTCTTGTTCCAATGTTTGTTTGTGCATGGACTTGCATGCACATAGAAATAAACAAACTTGGTCTGAGATTGTCATGTGAACTAGCAATCATGACAATGAGAGCCACATCAGTTAACTTTTAAGCCTTACAGAAGGGTGAAATGGGAATTGTGATAATTTTTTTTCCAATGTTCAACAAAGAATCAAACACCTTGGTTGGTTGATTATGACAATGTTATTTTTACTTTTCTCTAGAACTCTTGAGTTTTGTAACATCTAAAGCAAAATATATTGGTTGGGTGATGGGGACAATGCTGTGAGGGTGAGACATAATAGGATGAAGAGACATGTCAAGTGTCCTGTTTTCTGGTTTTGTAATGATAAGTTACAAACAAAGGGACTTCAGACCTTATCCCGAGGACGACTTTGTCTGAGTCTTGTCCATATATATCAATATCACCAAAAACTTTACAGAACCCACAGCTTTTATTCTTCCACAATTTATACACAAAAATCATGTAAACTATGAGTAGCAACAAAATACATGATTTTCATTCTGGTAAATTTCCATTGTAGATAAATCAGTTTGGTAAATATATGAATTCTGGATTTATTAATCCAAAAATAAAAAAAATATGTTCTGAAAAGGATATTTTAGAATGAATTTTTTTTCTCTGGATTTCTTAAAACATCTTTTGCTTACAGAGAACCAGTATTATAGAAACATCTTTTTCTTTACATAATCCTTAATCCGAAATCACACAGGTATTTCGAAGAATATAAAGGTGCAGATTGTTTATTCCTGCACTTTCATACGTTCTTTTAGCATCTCATATAAAATATAAAACATGAACATGAAAATACTTTTTTATCCTTCTTGTACCACCTCCATACTTTGGATTACATAATCAGAATGGTATTCCGAATTATATAATCTCGAAGTTTGAATTTGATAGTAGCTTTCGAATTATGTAATCCAAAAACTAATTATGCATATGAAAAAAGACTTCCAGATTATGTAATCCAGAAGCTAATTATGAATTTGAAAAATGACTTCCAAATTACGTAATCTAAAATATTACATAAAAATATTTTTGGAAATACGAAAATTTATGGAGATGGGAGAATAACATATGAAGGTGCAGGAAGAAACAGTCAAGGGTGCAAGAAGAAGCACCCGTATCTGATAGGGCAATTGCTTCCTGCACCATATCACTGCACCCGATCTCAATGGAAAAGACGAAACTGTCCTTAAAAAAAATTTCCGAAAATGTGTTCTGGATTTTTTTTTTCCAGAACAAAATTTTATATTATGGATTTTTTTATCAGAATGAGTTTTTCATTTTTGTTTCCGGATTTTCATTTCCGAAACACAATAATTACTTTTCCAGATTTTTTTTCCAGAATGTATTATTTTTCAATTTCGGATTTTTTTATCCAAAATAGAATTTTAATTTTTGTTTCTGGATTTTTATTTCCGGAACTCAATAATCACTTCCAGATTTATTTTTCCAGAATATATTATTTTTAATTTTGGATTTTTATTTCCGGAATTAAGGGCATTTTTGGAAATTAAAAAAATATGTTGGGTGCAGGTTAAAAATGATTGGGTGTAAGAAGCATTTGCCATCTGATAGTTCATTGAGCCCAAATATCACCCCAAACAGGTTTCTTCTTCCTGCACCTCCATAATTCTTGTGAAACCCCATCCTAAATGTGAAAATACATTTATATTCTTTAATAAAAAAATAAATTAAACTTTAAAATTTCACATACCTTTTTATTTTCTTTCTTCTTCTATTTTATCTCACACTAACATTCCAAAGAACTTGCACTTAAAAATATTTAAGATTACATAATCCCAAAAATATGATGAGAATTAGAAATGTTCTCCAAATTTATAAAATTCGGAAGCAACTTAAAAATATATATTTCTAATTAACTAAAATATTCTATTATAATTAATACTTTTATTTTAAATGGAAAAAGTAATCCAAATGTGAAAACCTCATTTGGCGTTTGGCGCCAATTTATTGTTGGAAGGCTAAAGCAAAAGAAAACGAAACCCTTGAATCCAATCAATGGCTTCAAGCTCTGGTGCAGAGGGACCGTCACTCGACGATTACGATTCCCTGATTGCAACCACCGATGTCGAGCTTCTCAAGCGAGCGTGGCGCAACGAGAAGGCGGCGCCGGAGATTCTCCGCTTCGAATTTCATTTGATTTCCCGCGTCAAGGAACAGATTCAACTCATGGTACGCAACTTCTCACACCTCCAACCCTAACCAATTTTCATTCATTTCTTTGTTTCTCTTTCTGCAGGAGGAAACCGTTGAGGAGAAATCCAGTGGCGGTAATAATCCTCTCTCAGTGTCTCTCTATCAGATGGACTTGGACAGAACCCTCTTTCTGTTGAGATCCTATCTCCGCATCCGCATCCAGAAGGTAACACCCAACCGGTTCCGTTATTATGACTGTTAACTCTTAATTCCTTCACATTGTGGAAAATTATGGACGAATTCGTCAAAATGCTTTTAATTATGGCCGTAATATATATATTTTTTTTAAGTTTCTGCAATTGAAATTTTGGTGGTGATGCTAATTGTGACGGCATCTATCATATTTTGTTTGCGAATTCTCTAATATCAAGGCAACGAAATTGCAACTGCAACTGCAACTGCCAGTCAGCAGTTTAAGACCTTGAATTCGACTCATGCGTCTGGGTCGAAATGTGGTCGTGGCCAAAGAATTTGCAGTTTTTTTGAAACGGTGAAAAACTACGAGTGAGTGGACAGTCTTAATTAACCTTAAGTATTAGCAATGGCAGCATGAATATTTCAGCAAAGACATCTTTGAATGGACTTTTTCTGAACACTTTTAGAAGAAAAAATGAATTGAATTTCTCTATAAATTAAAATCAAGTTAATTTATAGAAATTCTCTCACATTATGTTCTCTGGAATTAGTTTTTTACTTATTTTAAAGTTAGTTTTAGCTTATGAAAAAACTTGTTTCACTTTTTTCTTCTCTTCAAAGTATATATGTAAAATTAATCCAAACATAATCCAGAGGTAAATTGAATTTTTTACGCCTAAATTTTCCCTAATAATAGTTTTGCGGCTTTCATTTTTACTACCTGCGTACCTGTATAATAGGTTAAAACAATTAGGGTATGCGTTAGTTGCTGAGCTATTTGAATACTAGTCAAGCTGGGAATTGACTTCACCAATTTCTCTGTTCATTGAATTTTTTTTATTTTTTTATTTTTACAACCATGTTTTTATTGTAGATTGAAAAGTACATGTTCCACATCTTAAAAACTGAAGAACTTTGGAACAGGCTATCTAAAGACGAGAAAGATTTCGCCAGAACGTAAGGCTATCCTTTACATTTCTTTTGATAATTTGTTTTCTGACTAGCAATGTGTTTTAGCTGACAGCATTAAAGCATTCTTCTTGCGGTATTGAAATGATTTTCTTGTTGCAGGTGTACAGGTGACCTAAACCGACATCTAGAGGAGACTGTTCTGTCGAAGCTGCCAGAAAATTATCAGTCTGTTCTAAAGCAATCTGTAATAAGTGAAGAGGACGACATGGGTAATTTATCATCCTTAGAAGATAGAAGACAATTTAGGTTATTTTGTTTCATTACTTCTTTCCGACCATTGTGTGTCTGTTTGAGTAATCAAATTGTTTCTGCCTAAAACTCACCAGTCTTTTATGAGGTCAGGTTTCGTACCATGTTAGTAGCATGAAATAATTTACATTTCTTGATTGAAAAATCTGACGATGAGTTCTGTAGTAGTTTTCTGATTAATTTGGCCTTCATGCTTGTAGTTTTTCTTGTAGTATCCAGCTTTCTAAAATAAGATTTTAGGCAATAATCTTCGCATATTTGACCAAAAGTTAGTTTCGAAGTTCTTCAAACCCTTGTATAGTGCACCCTTCCATTATTGGTGTTGGAGTACATGAAATATCTAAAAATGCTTATCATATCTTAGACTATCTTTCAGGATAAATTCCGTGATTCCCCATTTTCTCTTAGGATTGATTGCTATAGTTTCCAACCTTACTAATATTAGATTCTCAGGTTGTTTCTGACTTTCCGTAATTAGTTAAGATTATGAGCAGTATAATAAGGGTCAGTGATATAGGTTTTATCAACAGATTGTACATATCTTGGCTAATATTAACTAGCTGTTTCATTCTTTTTTCTCTTTTCCTTCCTCTATATCTAGAAACCGTAATTTCAACAATTAAATTAAATGACCATAAATAATTGTGCAGTAACACTGTACCGATGGCTATAATGATATTCTTTATAGCCAAGTAAAACTTCACTATCTTATAACAGCCCTTGATTTCACATATTCTCTTATATTGAATAACTGATGGTAGCTTAACCTTGCTGTTTTTATTTTTGGTAAATATTATTGTCAACTATCGGGAGGGGGGGATTTTTTTGATAAGATTATTATTCTCAGTTACACTTTGATCATTTTGTTTAATTAGCCATCTTATTATAACTGTTGTATTTTTTTCTCTGTTCACAAAATCGCACACATGATTTAGCATCATATTGGGTGGTGCTAAGGTAAGGTTGATGACCAGCAATCTTGTGACTTGGAAGTCAAGTCACATGTTCAAATCCACTTGGTAGGAGCTTTAATTTTCTATCCCTCTGTGCATGAGTAATTGGGGATTCTTTTCCGTGAAGAACCAACCATGTTAGATTTAAAGGGGTTTCTCAGTCATAATGTTTTCTATTCTGCTAACTGAAGTCTTTTAGTGCTTTTAGTTAACCATATATTATTTCCTTGAAGGTTGTGTGGTGAGAAATATTTTGTTTGTATATTTCAGTACCAGAACCAGAACTAGACACATTTGTTTTATGTAGAAGTAAAGAGTATCTGACGGGCATTCAACTGGAAGATGGACCTGCTGATGACAGGTCGAAGCTGTTTGAGATGGAGCCAGGTGTCCTCCATTTCATATGTTACAAATCCATAAAAGCACTTGTGGAGAGTGGCAAAATTGATCTACTCTGATATTCTTTATTCCCAACTTTCTTTTTTCTTTTTAAATTCTCCTGTATCCTGTTACGGACTAATAGGTCAAAAATCATCATGAGATCATCCACATTCCTTGTTTCTTTTTTCTTTTTTTATTAAGTATTTTTTTAATTAACACGTGTTTAAAACTTGTACAGGTTATAGTATTTCTGGAAATTGGTTTCGCTAAGATTTTCAATACACTTGGAAAAAAAATACAGGGTACGATCACCAAATTGGAAAGGTTTTTCTTTAACGGTTAGCATTCCCTTCAGATGAAAAATTAATTAAAAAAATTGTATTGTTCTGACGCGGAACATGACCACCTAAACCAACCTAGTGTTCTAAAAGAATTTCAGCCATAAAAGATTGTTTTCCCATTTTACAAATGTAAACTTTTTCAATTGATAGGGTTCCAGCAATTGAAGATCTAAGTTAAGAGAACCTTCATGACATTTTGACAAATAAAAACAAAATAAACTATTTATTATAAAAGATATCATATTATAAATTACATTCTCTACGAATATATACTTAAATCAAAGTACCTACACCCAATTTTAGTAATCAAACTCTCCTCGTGTATGCATTGGTTACACTTCAGGATAAGATAATATAAGCAAATTTGTTAACGACCAAGAACAAGTTTAGTTAAGAAAAACAAAAATTCGTTGACCAAGGGCTCTTCAGTTCAGTTGGACAGTGAATTGACGATAATGAGAAAACCCAATTAAAGAAATATGGTAATTCCATCCCATCGTTACCATAGCTTTGACAGAAGCAGATATATGATGAATGAGCACCCCGAGTTTGTCGCATCTAATAAGCAGAAAATGAAGTGCATAATGGTTAATATTGTTTTGCAAACTTCTATACCAACTGCCAAAACATTAACTCCAACCCATTACATGATTCTAGACAAAAACTAAAAGAATGTTCATTCCCAATCTTCCCTTAACACGTTGCAACTGCTTTACATCGAAAAAACCAAATTATACGGTAAGTGTTTTTACCTCTAATTTTTTTCCCTAATGCTTCCTCATTTTAGACCTTGCGTATCTAGAGAGCACAGATAAAAAAAAAGAGTAAATTAGAAAGATGAACCATCCAATCATAGCAGAATAAAAATTAATACAAGTCATACTCTATATGCATGCCACCCCGATCTGATGATGAAAGCAAACTTCCCTGAAGCTCCTCCACGACCTTAGCAGCTTGATCAATTTCCTGTGAAAAGATGGAAGGTTGACAAGATAATCAATAAATGAGTAACAATCCAGGACAAGGTTATTTCAAAGATAAACTGTGCTAGGAGAGACACTCTTTAACACATCGTTTCTACCAAAACTATTATTAGTTAAGATTAATTTAAAATTACAAAATTAAGAGAAATAATTATTAAATAACAAGTGAAACCCACACAAATTTGTGATTTCCAATAAATTTTAGTCAATCAAAGAATAGTATGTTGCTAGCATTCCCTAACAGATATGGCATGCTCAAATATACTCTGTTGGCAAAGCAATAAAGAGCCCAAACAATGACACCTGTGGTTTCCTGCCAGAACCGTAACTTACCTCAAAATCAGCAAAAGCAACTGGCATTCCTCCTCTAGAGCGCATTTTGACCATGTTGAATCCAGCATATCTGGAAAAATGGATTGAAGACATTAAGTTTAATGATGAACACCAAGTAGATGGAAAACATTGCAGGGTCTAAAGAATCAGCTTGTTCAGCACTGCTCCAATCTAAATAACAACACCAGAGGCCTTTAGCAGGTTCATCAACAAGAGAGAAGGAGCAACTCACGCAGCAAAAGCCTGCTTTAATTCATCTTCAGTGCAGTTTGGGCCAAGATTTGCGATAAAGAGAGTGGAACACAGTCCACCGGAACTGCCCTTTTCATGTTGCTCCTACACCCAATTTGAAAAGATTGCATTATACAAAAATTCTTTATGGGAAAAAGCAAGCAACACCTTTTACAAACTACACAAATTTTAATCTATTTGTTGAGACAGAAGAATATGACGTGAATTCTATGTGCTGCATTTAAAGCAGAAAACAATATTGGATGGTTTCTACTAATGTAGTAAGCAGGAGAGTTCCAACTTATTTCTGTTATTCACTTAAACTTACCACGGGTATAGGATTGTCCGAACCAACAGCCGTCTCATCACTGCACACAAAAAGAGAATATTATAGACTTGGCGTCCCACCACAATATCAAAGTACTACTGTACTAGTATATTTATCATCATCTTTTGTTTGCAGAAATAATTTGCAAAATTTTGAACTGAGGTAAAAAGTTGTTCAAATTTATTGTACTCTCAACCTTGCTATGATTGATAAATCACCATGGTTGCCGTCACTGTCTGATGGCTCATCAGGGTCACTGTCACCTAAATGTGAAAGATGTGCAGGTGAGAATGAGACACAGAAACAAGAGGGGCAAGAATACAGAACCTAAGTTCATTGTGCTTCACCTCTCCCTTTTTCCCTTTCTAATCTCACTCAAACTTAACTATGGGTGCGAACAAGACAATAACAGCAAGCTAGATCACATTTTAGAATACAGTACACACACTTTGCCTTGAACTCAGTAAAGTAGCATTACCATCATCACTTGATGATCCATGAACATCAAGCTCCCCTTTGGTCCTTTTATCTATAACCACATAGGCTCCACTGCCTATGAAAAGTAAAAGTCCAGTAAAAGGCATTCAGATTAAACCATAAAAGTAAAACAAACTAAATTCCTCCCGAGTTCAAAAGAGATACATAAAGATACATATATTGGTGGAAAATTGAAATTGAAGAATAGTTTCTAGAAAGAATGAAAGCGAAAAAAATGAGTAGATGTCTAGATGAAGATGCTACATATTAGCTAGTGGATACTTTAATTTTTTCCATTCCTCCTTTTCTATTTAACCCTAGTCATGCATGCATAATATACACACGTACATACCTGGTTTTCGCTTTCTCCTAGAGTTTGACCTGGCTAGTTCAATATGCAAAACAGATCCAGTTTGAGGATCAAATTTCACACCCTGGTGAGAATCATCAACCAAAAGAGAACTTAAATAGAAGACCAATTTCTATTAACTGCAAACATCTTCACAATAAAATATACTCAATTTCTTTTCACAATATAAAAAATCGAACTAACTTGCAGGATTTCCCATTTATGCATGTGCATGAGCATACTGCAATTTACATTTAGTCCAAATAGAGAAGCTGATACCAAAATGTTCACTCCAAGGAACAAAATTTAAACAAGTAACTTTATCATCATCAAATCAAGCTATCATCGCTGATTAAAAAATTTCCATAAGAACTTACAGGAAACTAAAAATAAATTAAGTTTCTCAAGCAGCTTGTGCATAGTTTAAACTAACGAGCTTCTACAAACTAACTTCTACATAAACTTCTTTGATAGGATAAGTTAATTTAATTTTTCTTTCTCTCCTAGGTGTTCATGCAGAAGTTTATCCAAACACGAGATAAATTCCTAGCCCTAACGTTCATCATGGATCACGCCATTCGAAGCCATGTACTCACATTCAAGGCGTGCAGCGCTGCCATTGCCGATTGGTGGTTGAAAAATGTGGCAAACGCCACGACCTGAAAAGGAAAGCGAATTTTGATTCCACAACATATAAAAAATTCACGCGAATGCCAACTTTGAATGCATCAGTTATGAGTAGATAGGCACAATTGAGGAGAAAGAAAGGGAGAAGGGGCGGTACCTGGTTGGCGCGGCCGGTGTACTTGAGTTGGCAAGAGTCGAAGCCGGGGCGGCGGCGAAAGAGGTTGTGAATCTCACGCGCCTTCACGTCGTCCGGGAGCCCCGACACGAAGAGCGTGTTGATGTTGCTCCGATCATCTTGTTGGTACATGTAGTACGGATCGAAGGGCGGCTGAGCCATACGCGCCGTCGTATTCGGCGGCAATGGTGGACGCCGGTGAAGTCTGCGAAGATGTTGACGGAGGAAACCGCCGGTGGTGGTAGCTCTTGTTTTGTACGGACGAAACGGAAAGGGAAAAGAAAAGTGTCAGTGTGTTGCTCTGCGTTCTTCTCTTTCTCCAAATCGATGTACTGTTTTTTATTATCTTTACAAAATAAATAATTTATTATGAATGATATTAATTAAGTAAATAATTAGATTTATATAGTGTTATAATTTTAATATAGAAAATTAAAAAGGAAAAAAATTATAAATAAATAGAAAAGAAAAAAAAAGTTCTATAATAAAATTGATAAATTACTTCTATAGTGATAAAAATAAGGTTAAATGTTATCTTTATTCTTTAATATTTTGATGTTTTGAGATGTAATTAAATTAAGGTTAAACACTAATTATTTGATATTTTTATGTATTTTAATAATTGTTAGTATCATCATTAATGTTATATTCAAACTAATATATCATTACATCATCTTTCAATAACTATTTTTTTCCTTTACATAAAAAAGTCAAAGGGAAAACATAAAACAATAAACACCTTTTGTTTTCATCTTCTTTTTTGTGCTTCTTTCTCTACCTCTTATTTATCCTTTAGATTAATGACTTCTACACCTTCGTATCCAATAAGCCTGGAAACAAAACATAAAACATGTAAATAAGCTTAAATTCTTTTCAAAATTGTTGCAAATCTGAAATGCATAAAACAAAATATGGTTAGATTTAAAGTTGTAGTGTCTTATGAAAAATAAATTGAAAAACTTACTCGTTTGATAAGAGAGAGAGGAATTGGAGAAGAGAGCTTGTTGGATGAAGAGTCACTCATCCAAATTCAACTAAGGGATCAAACTTCATGTGCTTGATGATGACAACTATTTTCCTCTAGATTAATCCAATACAATTATGCATTTTATGTCGAACTATTAATAATAAAAAAAACAAATTAATTGAAGATTGGTAAAAAAAAAAAAAGAATGAATGAAGTGTTTTGCCATCAGTCTCTAAACTTTTGCTTACTCTAGAATTTTAGGTTTCACTTTTTGCTTATTCTAGAATTTTAGGTTTCATTTTTTGCTTATTCTAGAATTTTAGGTTTCCAAACACACTTACTGGTTGGATATTGCACCAGTGAAGTCACCCACAAATACAAAAGGCAAAAGTCTTATGACAAAGATCAAACAATATGAATTCATGCATTGCAAATATTTTTTTGTGGGTTTGCAATGCTGGGAGTTTTGAGTTCTCCTAATATGAGAGGAGGGAGTGAAACTTGAGATAGTTAAATAGTGTAACTGATAAGTTTTTTTTACAGAGAGAGAAGTGAGAAGTTGTTAAAATAAAAATAAATACTAAAAAAAGAAAATGACGAAAATATCCAATATAACAATAAAATGCAAAAAAAATCTTATTATATGTTTTTAAAATAATAAAATAAAATATTAGTATAAGGATAAAATGAAAATGTAAATGTGTTCTAAGGGGAATCCTCTTTATATATAGAGATAGATAGATATTTTTGAAATTTAATTTCACTACAATTTCTCTTTAAGTTTTACTATTTTAAAATAAAAATATAAAAAATTAATTTAGTTTTACGCAAATTTTTAAAATTATATTTTTTTTATAAATAGTGTATTTATTTTTTGCCAACATAAATAGTGTTTTTTTAACATATTCAAAGTGAAATAATCTCAATTAAAGGTTAATATTACATAAAATTATTTATAAGAAAAATGTAAAGTCTAAGAAACAATTTTGAATTTAGAATGTATAGTTATATGGAAAGACAAAATTGATCAATCCATCAGAGTGGCGCAGCGGAAGCGTGGTGGGCCCATAACCCACAGGTCCCAGGATCGAAACCTGACTCTGATAAAAAGTTACTTACTTTTGCTTTTCTTTTCTTTTTTTTATCTAATTTTTTAACCAGATTTTTTTTACATAAATTAATGGTTAATTGATGAACTCAATGTTTTTAAACTAGACAATTCATTAAAATGATAAATATTTATCCAACCAACTTCAACCATGGTTTTAATTATGCTAAATTAATTTATATTTCTAATATTATATAAGATTTTAGTAATAAAATAACACAAATTATGAAAAAATATATATTTTATATTAAATAAAAAATAAATATAAAATCTTGATTTCAAATATCTCATTTTTTTAAGTATCTTACAAATTGAATCAAGCAATCCAATTAGAGTTTTTAATAATAAATTGATAAATTAATTTTGGTAATTGATTTTCAATTGTTGAAATTAAGGATGATGGAGTTTAGGGATGTAGAAATAGAAATGTACAAAAATTGAATTAAAAATAGATTGAAAAACAAAAATGAAGAAAATTAAAAAGTGAATTCTTATATTAGAAACAAAAAACAAACAAAAGTTACTCATATTACAATTATTTAAAGATTCATATTTAAGTTGCAATAATTAATCAATTAAATTAATTATACAAATAAAATCAAAATATCATTCAATTAGTCCATATTTAATTATCAAATCAAGATTTAGTTTGTTATTAATTTGATTTCTAAAATAAAAGATGTAAATAATCACCAAGTGCAAAACTAAAACTAGAAAAAAAATATTTTAAATCATCTTGGTTGCTTTCTTGATGAACAGTGATATTATGATGAAAAAAGATGAATTTTGTACACCAAAGATACCAACTCTAGTTGATCTTTGTGCTAAGAGAGTGATTGATAATGTAAGGTACAATATATATACCAAAAAACTTCTTAAAAACTCTAAATGGATACTAACTAAAAAAACACTTTACATTAAGGTATAACATAAGCACAAAGTATAATGAAAAAGATATTACATATCTATACATAGATATGAGTATTCCAAGATTAAGATTATAGAGAAAATTATAAAATTTACATATATTAGTCTTTATTAATGAGTTTTTTCAAAATATATGAAATAAGAAAGGTTTTAATTTGTTTTTTGGAACTATGAAATAAATATTACAATAAATAATTGATTACTATTCAAGAGAATTTTGAAAATTATTTATAAAAAAAAATTAGAAAAATACTTAATCCATTATGTTTAGAGTTGATCAATTATATTGTTTTAGGTTGTTTAACAACATTGGAACAATCTAACCAATTACTTTTCATTTAATCGATTAATTGTGGAACCTAAGACATGAGACAATTGATATATAAAAGATAATTGATTGTTTAGAAAATATTTTTTTAAATGACATTAAGTTATTTCTAAAGATAATAAATTAAGCTACTTAATATAATTGATTATGTTAAATGATAATCAATTAATAGATATTTTTAAAAAAAGTCTTAAAGAAATTTAGACAAATGATGATCATGCTTCTTATTCTAAGATAAAATGTCTTACCATGTGATCCACACACATTACAAAAACTATAAACATTTAATATTGCAGATTCATCATCAAAACATATCTTAGAGAAAATAATCTTCATTCTTCAAGATCTTAATTAATTTGATCAATAATTTCCCTTTTTAAAGATGATCAAGAGTCTAAAATATTTAGTCAATTTGGTTTTTTCTAAACTTTCATAGTGTGAATAAATCAGAAATAATGTAAACATGCAAATTAAAATATTTAAAAGATTAATACTTATGACAATTGAGTATATGATGACTTAATTAATTAAATGTGAGTTGTATCATCTACCACTAAAATAATTGATTAATCACTTATTGTAACATCTTATATACTAATGATAATAAATTATCTTTAGTTTTAATAAATTAACTTGCTATCAAAATAAAAATGGTGAAAAACAACTTGTTGAGACATAATATAGATTATTATATTGATGTTATACTGAAAAATGAATTCTAAGTGAAAACATAATTATTTTGATGATATTTAAATGTTCTCTTAAATTTTTAAAACCTTTGAAACTATGATTATTTTAGAGAGTGAAAATTCATCAAAATCCAATTAACTTATTTCTTAGTAGACAATCAATAAGTTACCAAAGTTTCATTCTTCTATAATAAATTGAATATTTTATTAATGCAAAGATAAAATTGTAGAAAAAAATTAAACAATAGAAAAAATAATTAAGGAAAAAAAAGGATTAAAACTTACATTATTTAAAGTGTTAATTTCCCTCCCAAACACCAATTTCATATTTCAGTTAAACCCATTTAGATGCTAAAAATCAGAACACCAAAGTTAGAACAGAGTATGAAAACAGGGGAAAAAAAGGGATGCAAGTGGCATCATCTTCCAAAAAAATATAACAACAAACGATAAAACCGAACCAAATCAAATCAAATAACCATTTTCTTTCTCCAAATTCAACAAAAAAATTATACAGAAAACAATGAATCAGGCAGCACCGGCCAAGGCCGCCGCCGCAGCTTCTTCTTCTTCCCCCAAGAACAGATCCTCCGTCCTCCGGAATGCGGCGTGCGCCACCACCGCCACCACGGCGACCGCCACGGCCCCGAGAATGTTGACGGTGGCGTCTGTGAGCAGCAGCAGCGCCACCGTGAGGACGGCCATGGCGACGAGCACGAGGCGGTCGTCGACGAGGTGGCCGAGCAGGACGAGGGGCTCGTCACGGAGGAAGTAGAGGAAGAGCCATGCCGCCATGAGGAGGAGGAAGACGATGAGCGAGATGGGGTGCCAGAGGAGGCTCAGGAAGAGAATCAGCAGCGCCACCATCGCGTAGTTCATGCGGAAGTACGACACGTTCACCGCCACGCGCGACAGCGCCTCCGCCGCGCCGCCACCGGGGATCTTCAGCGACCGGAAGTTCAGCATGGCCTTCCACGGCCGCCTCGTCCCCAACCCCGCCTTGATCCGCTGCTTGGCACGCGATATGTATTCCAGGTTCGGAGGCCCCGAGGTCGGAATCGTGCCGTAGGTTGTTGTCATGTTTCAGTTCAAGGTTGTTCCTTTTCTTAGTTCTTAGGGTTTTCCACCATTAATAACCTTTGAGAAGAAAAGGGTAATATGGTTTTGTGAGTGACACTGTGAAATGGTATCTGGGGTTTGATAATTATAGGAGGGGTTGGGTCCTACTCATTTGTGACTTTGTTGATGTTTTTCTTAAGATTGGGTGAATTATTATGGGGTGATTGGGTGTATCATTTGATGTGAGTTTGGTTTGAGCTAGTGGATTTGCATTTGGTTGTGGGTGAGTCCAAGTTTATGATTGACAAAAAGGGTGGAGGATGGTGTAGGTTCCAAAGGAGTGAAGACATTGTTATTTGGAAGAAGGTTGGTGTTGGTTTCTTCCTTGTTTGTAACGTGAGGTGAGAAATCTAATCTTGCACTTCAATGGTTTCACTTTGTTAGCAGATGTTTAACTTTGGAGAGGTGAAGTGTGATGAAAGTTGGGTGGTTGAAGAATGTAAAAACACAGAAAATAGTTTTATCAAACATGCATGGTTCTGATACCAATTTTGAATTGAAACAAGAAGTAAAGAAGAGAGGACAGAAAGAGGTGAGAAACATTATCATATTTTTGAAGTCCATGTTTCATGTAAAACCAAGTTGTTGTTGTTGTTTTGTATTTGTAGTATTGCACATGACAGAGACTAAAAGTGGGATACAAAAATTGAGGTATGTTTTTATTTTATTCACAACTTACATCAGTCTAGAACCTTATTTCTCTGCCTAAAACTTACATCAGTTTATGAAATAACGAAGATAATCTCTGTTCATATCATTAATCACAGATTGTATATTTAGCAAGTTTTCAAAATATCATTAAGGTTATTTTATGAGTGGAAGGATCCACACTTCCAACAAAGCATGTAAAAGGATAATCATAAGTTGGAGCATAGAGTGAATAATTCAGACCACAGTCCACACTCTGTAGGGAAAAGGGACGGCAAATCATGAACGCCACGACAAGCTATTAACGACTTAAGAAAGGTCCAGGCCAGTGTGTCCATGTTGGAATCTCATCTCCAAGAAAGTTGTCAAGATCTTTTGCCTTTTCTTTTGGTTTTCTATGATATTTATTATTGCATCTAGCTTCACACCAATCTCTTCGCAGTTTTCTTAAAATATAGTTCTTGATGGTAACAGTTAGTTGCTTTGAAGTTTTGAAAATAAAAACAAAGCTTTTACACTTTTGAATAGCAAAGCATAATTTCTAATAAATTACGTGATTTAGATTAGTTTGTGCATGTATATTGATGTTTTCTTTAATCTTGGTTATTCATCAAAAGAGATGACAGGGGATTGTTCTGCACAGACCCAAAGAAAAATAATGTGTAACTTTTAAACAAAAATGTCTGAAACCATAAGAACATAGTACAAAATCATAAGACAATTTAAACTCCAAGTTTGTTGCATAGGCATATTATATTTCATAATGTACTAGTATTAATTATATGGAGGAGAGTGTCTTCAGAATCCGTCTTCACTTCGTCTTTCCGGTCTTTTTTTTTTCTTTGTTCGTACCTCTTCTCTCGGTCACTTGTGTTTATAGAAGTACCTTCTGAGTTCTTGATATGTGGTGTGGTACTTGCAGGAACACTCCGAAATTTAAGTTAGTATTTGTGTTAATTACTCCACAGAAAAACAAAAAAAACTGAACTAAACATTTTATCTATTTATATTATTTGTTAATGGGCCTATTGAGTCTGTCACATCATTTTAATCTCTTATTAATTGATTTTCAACATAATTAATCTTTTATACGTGTCTCTTATTAACACTGACACTTTCACGTAATATTTTCACTAACACTTGTACTTTACTTCTTTCGACTTTTCGACCTCTCAACGTAAAGACTTTCCGCATGACCCGTTCACATACCATTTAAACTCTATACATTGATCCTAGTTTGTTCACTTGTGACCCATTTGATCAAGTGTATTATGCAGCTAATCACCCTAGAGTTTTCTTTTCTTTGCTACACTATTGGTCTCTATGTTCATCCCAACATTGGTTAATATGTTCCTCTTGGGAGGTCAAATTAAGGGTTCAGATTAACCATTGATTGGTATTTAAATTGTGGCTGTTATAAGTGGGAAGAAAGCTTCTGCTTCTCTTCTCTGATAATTCAAGTCAAGATAAGGATACTTTGCAATCATAAATAGTAAAACTGAATAAGTAATTACTAATATCTATTGTTGGATTTAGATTGGTGCTATGAGAACAAAAAGACATGCTTGCATAAGGATGTGCTTTCCATCAAGAGTTCAATGAGCTACAAAATTTGAAATGGACTTTTTCTCCAATATTTTGCTCACAACTTTCGCATTTCTTATAAGTGAGATTCACACTCCATTCATTTTCTAACCATAAACTCTAAATCCTAAACTCTAAACCCTAAAATTTAATTTTGAATAAAAGAAAAAAAACCTTGAACAAACCTTCAAAGGATATCATTATCTCTAATTCATTTTCAATGTGAAGGAACAAGCATAATGTTAAAGCACAACATACTGATAAAAGATAAACTCATTCTTTATTTTTTTTCATTATAACAAGTGATGCATAACTTATAATAGCTTTTCCTAACACCAATCAGTTACAAGATCATGAAGGCAACAGCTAGATAAAGAACGAATACTTATAGGTATTTTTTATAATAGGTGATTGGAAATTTTGAAATCGAAGATTAAAGATATTACTACAAGAAAATTATTAAATAAAAATCAATTTTAGAGACCAAAATAATTAGTTACTATTTGATTATATTAGAGACCGTTTTATAAACTAAAAGAACTATTGGTATAGGGAAATCATTTGTTGGGGGTGCATAGAGAAACACCCTAAAATTAAAAAAGAAAAACATAGTAGGCTTTAGGTAGATATGGCTATGAAGGTTGGACTTGGACAGAGAGTTAATATCTTTAACAAGGCCATTTCCTTTTGCACCCCATTGTTTGAAGTTGTACCCCATGTGATGGTAAAATGTTAAAAACATCCCCAATTCAGATTTATAAACACAATTCTGGATGGGGTGATGATCCAAAAATATTTCAAGTACGATCCAAAATTTATTTTAAACTTTTTTTTTTATATTTTGAAATTTAAATTCAAAATGTATTAATATATTTCGCAATGCATATTCAGAATGTATTTTCTTATTTGGAAATGCATATTTCAGATTTCTAGATTAGGAAATGTATTCTGTATTGTACATTCTAGAATATATTTTTTTATCTGAAAATACATTCTGAAATACATAATTCATAATACATGTTTATTTATTAAGAGTAAAATCAGAAATTCAACTTTTATGGAGTTCTAATGGAATGAATCCAGCTTTTGAGCATAGTTTTTAACTTGTGATTAATTCTTTAATTTTGAAGTAGCTTATGCGTTAGGTAATGCTAAACATACCCATGTTATGTTTCCTTCTAACAACCCACAGACAATACGTAATATACATGCAACTCAGTTTCTTTGGCCTGTGGTAGATATATGCCAAAGCATGGTGATATGACATAAGGACAAACTTCACTTTCTTTTTCTCCAAGTTCCTTGAACTCTAGAATCATTCTGTTAACAGAGTGTCACTTCCACTAGACCCTTCACCACCAACTTATCCATTTGATGTGTAAATGTTTATGTGAATTTTCCTAATCACATATCTGTTGATTGATCACTATATGATGCAGTCAATGTTCTAAGAACAATGGATAACTGTATTTTGTTGTGTACTTAACTGCTTTCTGATTACGGTAAATTTAGATTTTGGTTCAAGAAACTTAGCTTCAAGCTAAAACTTGTGATGGCAAATACTTGAAGCTTGGATTGTGTCTACATAAATGCAAAGTTTGACAAGTTTTCCCACTTTCAATTACATTCCAAGGTTCCCTTTGTTTCTTCATCTGCAATAGTAAACTCACTCACCTATATAAATGTAACATAACAATTAGTTGTTGAAAATTGGCATGAAATCCATCGTATGTTAAACCAAACTCCATAGTTCTCTGTCTCTTTCTTTCTTATGAATAATTTAAGTATTACAGTTGTGGAGGAAACTCCTAAGCTCCTCCATGGAACAATTGAAGCTACCATCTTCAATGCCTCACCTTACTCACCTTTACTTCCCTTCAAAGTAAGTTCCACTAACACATACATTTACACAAATGTTATTTCAGCTGTGTACATATATAAGTGTTCATCTTGGGTGTTTGGTTTACTTTTGTTTGCTTATAAAGAAGACTGAGTTTAGTTGTTAGATTTTTTGTGTCTTGTCTTGAGAATGTGTTCCTCGCAGGTTGATGTAATTGTATATTGATGTACTCTTGTTATGGTATGTTAATGTAATTAATGTGTTGTAATGTTTATGGAATCCCCAGTTGGTTGGGGATAAGAAGCTTGTGTCTTTGGACATCTGAAGTATCTCATTTTATTTTATATATTCTTTGTATAAAAAAAACATATATAAGTGTTCAGTGTGCATGCAGGTACTAAGAAAATTCTGCATTGTTCTTATAAATTTTCTGTTTTGTTTTCAGTGTTTTTCTTGTTTTCAGTGCTTATGTACAAATGGAAAGCCTGCTTATGTGACTATAAAGATAGACAACCAGAAGTTTGCAGAAACAAGTGAAGAAAGCAACCGTGTGTGGAACCAAACCTTTCAGATTCAATGTGCTCATCCAGCTGATTCATGCATCACCATTACTCTGAAAACATCACGTTCTTCCATATTGGGAAAGTTCCATATTCAGGCTCAGCAGCTATTGAAGAAAGGAGGTTTGATCAACGGGTTATTCCCTCTCCTCATGGATAATGGAAAACCAAACCCAAAACTTAAATTGAAGTTTATGCTATGGTTCAAGCCAGCAGATTTGGAACCAAGTTGGGCAAAGATGTTGAGCAATGACTGGGAATTTCAAGGGCTGAAGGAGGCTAGCTTCCCACTAAGGTCCAATTGTCAGGTTAAACTTTATCATGATGCTCACCATTCTTCAGCTTTTCAACCTCCCTTTGATCTATGTGGAGCTCCAAATAAGCTATGGGAGGATGTCTATAAAGCCATTGAGGGTGCAAAGTACTTAGTTTATATTGCAGGCTGGTTCTTCAATCCCATGATGGTTCTGGTAAAGAAATGTCCTTTCATGCTTTTTCTTTTAGAGTGTAATGGATCTTCTTGTGCTAAACTTTTACATGACTTTTAAACTTAAATGGGAAGTTGGTGAAGTTAGTAAGGATAAAACTCATCCCATGATGATGTGAGTTCAAATTTCATTGTTGACTTAAGAATTTGTTGGTAAATAATTTGTGAGTATTTTTATAGGTAAGGCTTATTTAGTATTTATGGGGAGAGTCACAAAATTTGAACATGGCATCATGTAAATGAGAGGATCCTCACATTGATATACATTTTGTTTTAGAAGCTAATATGCTCATTGGCAGGTTAGAGATCCTCACACAGAAATCCCACATGCCAGAGGAGTTAAGTTAGGTGACCTATTAAAGAAGAAGGCAGAGGAAGGAGTGGCTGTGAGGGTTATGCTTTGGGATGATGAAACATCTTTACCCTTTGTTAAGAACAAAGGTGAATTGAACAACCAAGATGAGGAAGCTTTTGCCTTTTTCAACCACACAAAAGTGATATGCAGAAAGTGTCCAAGATTACACCATATGTTCCCCACACTCTTTGCTCACCATCAGAAGACTATAACAGTGGACACAAAAGCACCCAAATCTGTTGATGACAGAGAGCTTATGTGCTTTGTGGGAGGGTTGGATTTGTGTGATGGAAGATATGACACAGAGCAGCATTCATTGTTTCAAACACTCATGAGGGAATCTCATTGCTATGACTTCTACCAAACAAGCATTGAAGAAGCTAGCCTCAACAAAGGAGGACCAAGAGCACCTTGGCATGATGCTCATGCCTGTGTTACTGGTGAGGCTGCTTGGGATGTGTTGACAAATTTTGAGCAAAGATGGACAAAGCAATGTGATCCTTCTTTTCTAATCCCTTCTAGCACCTTGGCAAATCTTATGCCTAGAACAAGCTCAAGCACTCCTACGGAGAGGAATTGGAAAGTTCAAATATACAGGTCAATTGACCATATCTCAGTTGGTGAGTTGTCTACAAAGTCAACTGTGGAGAGGAGCATCCATGAAGCTTATGTTGAAGCAATTAGGCGTGCTGAAAGGTTTATATACATTGAAAGCCAATATTTCATTGGGGGATGCCATTGGTGGAAGAAAGATAGGCACTGTGGCTGCACTAATCTGATTCCCATTGAAATTGCACTGAAGGTGGTAAGCAAGATTAAGGCAAAGGAGAGATTTGCTGTGTACATAGTCATACCAATGTGGCCAGAAGGAGAGCCTGAAAGTGAACCTGTTCAAGATATACTGCATTGGACTAGAGAAACAATGGCAATGATGTATAGGTTGATTGGAGAAGCATTACAAGAAAGTAGACAACCAGGACACCCTAGAGACTACTTGAATTTCTTCTGTCTTGCAAACAGAGAGCAGAAGGGACCAGGGGAGTATCTTCCTCTAGATTCACCCAAACCTGAAACACAATACTGGAATGCTCAAAAAAATAGGAGATTCATGGTTTATGTTCACTCCAAGTTCATGATAGGTAAACATATTGAACCATTCTTCAGTTATAATTTTCTTTGTGATTTTTTTGTTCTTTTCTTTACATATTTGATTGGAGTTTTCACTATTACAATCCACATGCTTAAAATTTGCAGTAAAGATCAACATAAATTAACCAAAAGAAACTTTAGTTCTGCATTGAAGAAGAGCAACACTGAAAACATTTATGAAATTGTGTTAAGTTTTGTCCTTTTAGATATGTAAAGACAAGGGTCATTAATTGACTTGTAAGTCTCAACTTTTTGAAGTCATCTCTACTACACCATTTTCAACATATGCTTCTGATATAATTTTTCTAGTCACGTGCTGGTTAGACATCTAACTATTTTATATTTGCACTGTTTTTTTTATCAGAAAAAAAAAATATAAATCACTTCACGGGTGGTTTAACCCTTATACATATTGAACAAAAAGCCCACACCAGTCCAAACAATAACAATAGTCCCTCACAAATAGTAGAAGAAATCACCAACCCAATCTACCACAAAATTATTTGTTTTGAATCGAAAACATACAAACCAAAGGATCAAGACACTAATCTGAAAAGGAAAAACCAGCAGAAGAAACTTTGGAAGTAACCCATGACCAAACCTTCAATTGAGTCAAAGAAATTTTTTTAAAATGATCAATCTCATATAGAATGCACAAGTGCTTATTTGGATTGACATTTGCACATTGTATACATAAAAGGAAAAACATCTAAGTAATTGAAGTGTTTGTTGAATTGGGATCTAAGTTTTACTGATATTGTTTCATTGCATGTGGCACTAGTGGACGACCTATACATATTGATAGGATCAGCTAATGTGAACCAAAGATCGATGGATGGAGAAAGGGACACTGAGATTGCAATAGGATGCTACCAGTCTCAAGATGGAGATGATGATAACCACCAAATGAGCCTAGATGATATTCAAGCATATAGAATGTCTCTGTGGTATGAGCACACAATGAGTGTTGATGAACTGTTGTTGGAGCCAGAGAGATTGGAATGTGTGGAGAGAATGAGATCAATAGGAGATGAAATGTGGGAAATGTACAGCAGTGAGGAAATTAGAGACATGGAAGGTGTGCACCTTGTGAGTTACCCTGTGAGAGTAACACCAGAAGGGTATGTGAAGGACCTCACTGATGGAGTTCATTTCCCTGATACAAATTCTCTTGTCAAAGGCAAAAGGTCCAAAATATTGCCCCCTATCTTCACCACTTAGATATAAGTTTGAGTTATGAGAACACAAACAAACTAGTGTTCTAATAAATATGAAAAAAACAAAAAACAGAAGCCTTGTTCAGCCTTGTACATGAGTTGGTGTTAACCACAAATGCTTGTCATAGGTTCATTTGTTTGTAAAATGTACAAGTAATGATGCATATATCATTAGAATAAAGTTTCTTCAGACACTTTTAACCATAAAAAACAATTACTCTACAGCTGTTTTTATAATAAAATATTATATTATAATAAATACAACTTTTTACTACTATTATTTTAATATTTTTCATTTCATTTAATTATAAATTTATCCTTTATTATATATATTTATTTTTAAATTCATCAAATATAATGGTTGTCAAAAAAATTTCTATTTGTTTGAGGTGTTAAATGGATGAAATGAGTATTAAGATATCATTACTATATGATTAACATGATTAACTTCCATTAAGTTAAAATGAGTTTGAAATTAAGTTAATAATAAATTCTCACTTAATTATATATTTTTCTTCAAAAAAAAATTAAAATCCAATATATAATTTTTTAAGTCCTTAAAAATATAACTATTTGTATTTTATCTTTGCTACTTTTCTATTGATTTTTTTCAACTGATCTCAAAATATTGTTTAAATCTTTCTTTTTAATATTTTCACTAATTTTCTATCATAATCATCTATATATTTTAAATTGTAGAGTGTAAGCAATAAAGATAACTCAATGGATATTATTTCTTAAAATTCTAAATTGTATTATTGGTGTTTTCTTTATTGCTTAATTAAGTACACAAATTACTTTCATGACTTAAAAGACGTATACGTTTCTTGTTTACTTGCTTCAGAATTTAAAAGATGATCATATTTTTAACTTTAGATATTTTTTGAGTGTATTTAGGAATGACAACAACAAAAATACCTCTCTTAGGGGAAGATAATCACAATTAAAATAGTTAGTGTATTTATTAGTAATCATACTTTTGATTAATGAAAACCAAATTTACTTTTAAAACCAAATTTTACCATATAAAAAGTAGGAAAATAGTAGATAGAAGGTATTAAACATGAATTATAAATCATTTAAAAATAAATAAAAATTCAGCTTTCAGTATTTGCTTTGCTTTGGCGTGTGAAACCAGAACTGCAGCTGAGTCAGAAAGCATCAACCTTAAACAATCTTAATGATTAATGAAGAGACTAATTAATGGTCCTCCACTAATCATTGACCTTTAAATAACTTATTTCACATCTGCATCAACTAAGTCTTGTTATTTTGAAAAAAAAAATTCCTATGGATTGCTATTTTATAACATTAATGAAACATTAAATATTTTTTTAGTGTATCCAAAATTATAAAAAGGTCATATGATTTTTGCAATATTTATTGTATGATTAATGATAATTAAAAAACGTTACACTTTCCACATGTACATTATTAGTCATTAACACGTCAAATTATATGCAAAAGATAATTAAGACAAAAACAATTTTCATATAAAATTGCACCAATTAGTAAAAATCCCTAATAAATAAGAAAATTTTGGAACCGTTATTATTCTTTGAATAAAGAACTATTTGTACCAAACATGATGACAACGACAACCTCACGTCACAATTTAGGGTTTCTGTCAAGTGCTTGTTGCACATGGATAAAACCCAGCCACTAATTTAATTAATAGTTCATAATTAATCATAATCATAGTTAATTATCCCTTTGATTCTTATTTTAGTCATACATACCCAGACCACACAGTCTTTGGTGGTCTTATTTTAACATTGAGGTTTTATGATGATATGTATTAATATTTTGATGTTTTATACTAGAGTTACTTTTACACAGATACGGATATGAGGATACATATAATTATATAATTATGAATTATATAAATTGATAATAAAAATTTATGTGTATAACTATATTTTATATTATTTTTTGAAGCAGAAAAATGTTTTTCATGACTATTCAAAAGGATTTGTTTCTTTTTTTATAATATAATAAAAAGTTAAACAATAAGTTTGAGTTTTAAAAAAATTAGAATTATAAAATTGTCATAAATTTAACAAATACTTTTTTAATTGAACACTCCACGTGTATTACAAGTGTTAGTGTTCGATATGATTATCCGACACGCTATTTAAGAAAAGTGTATGATATATATATATATATATATAAAAAGAATACTAATAAAAATTTATGACAATTAAATATTTTTGAACGGATAAATACTGTGATAATTCATAGATATTTGAATTCTGATTCTAATTCTGCGAAAAGTTTTGGAAGATGAAATGGAGTTTCAAGAGACGCGTGTATCTCTGGTAACACAATTTCTTTTGAACTACCGATTTTGATTTGTGTTTGATTATCGTGCAAACGAATTATGAGTTTGCGATTGATTGGTGTCAGAGATCGGGCTTGACGTTCGGAGAGACGCTGTGTGCGGTGTGCATTCCGCTCATCGGAATTGTTGAAGCTTTGGTTTTCAGCTTAACTGGTTGCTTCGATTTCCATTCTCCGGAGAAGAACAAGAAACCCTCTTCTGCTACCTTCAACGACATTCTCGCCCTCGCCAAGGACTCTCCGTGTTCGTTTTTTTCTATTAATTTCGTTTTCTGCTGTTTTTGTTCGTTTTGCTAAGGAAATGGCGGTTTAATGTTCGTGATTTGTGTGTGGCAGTTACTCTTAATGAGATTGAGGCTTTGCATGAGTTGTTCAAGAAGTTGAGTAGCTCTATCATTGACGATGGCCTCATCCACAAGGTAGGTAGGTAGCTAGCTAGATTGGGATTTGGGGAGCAATGTCTCTTTGATCCTGAGTTTGTGCATTTTTGTTTATCTTAATTTTAACTCTTTGTTTGTTTGTTTGTTGTGTGAAGGAAGAACTCACATTGGCACTGTTGAAGACCACAACTGGGGAGAATCTTTTCCTTGACAGGGTATAAGCATTTTCACTACTGTTTTTTTTTTCTGCTTTCTTGATTTCTTTCAGACCTAGTGTTACTTGGTTTGAAGGTGAGGAACCAGTGGATTTTGATGGAAGGGAGGCTGTAATTTTTGTCAAAATCCAACTTTGATTTGCAAAGGAAACATCTTTCAGGGGATCAAACTGTAGTTCATACCCCCTTTGATTTCCTGTGGCATATGGAAATCAGGGTGGAAATGTTTGGCTAATGCATAAACCTCTTTGTTTTTGTTCACGCAACTACTAGCTCGGTATTTTTGTAGTCTAATAATTTTCATTTCTTGTAAGTCGTGAACAAAAAACTTCATAGCCTGTTGCCATATACTAACTTCGCTCCACTTTGTTTCACTAACATAGTAACATGGTTAATCGATGCTCGATGTTTTTTTTTATACATATACTGGCAAATAGAATGCTGCTGCCTCAATACAAATTTCAGCTGGAAAATAAATGACAATATTTTGAGCTCCATGTATCCATCTTTCTACTCTTTATTTCCTTCCAAGTGTCCTTCATAATCCCCTGTGAAACATTACAGACGGTTTTAGACCTAAAGATGCTTTTTCTAGTCTATTATGTTATGTGATGCGTGATCAACAAACTATAATATGTTTTTTGTATCATTCCTTTTGTAGTTTCTTACTTGCCAGTCCTTTCCTCCTTTTGTAAATGATTGTTAACACTGACGAAAGTCTTAAATTGCTATGATAAATTGATATTATTTTCAGCTTTGCTTATCATTAGGTTAAAACTCTTTGAAAGATCGAAGATGTGTGTGTATGATAGAGATATTGAAAGGTGTATGATAGACAACCGTATTTATAGTGTTTAAATATCTAATTTTACATTGTTGACCTTATACGAGATAGCCAATAGTATCAGGTGATCTTGTTTTATGCATATTCTCCCCATTTCACTCCCTTAAAAAAATGTCATGGTTACTTGTTTTTCTGAAAGTTCTGTTGTTTGCTGCTGTTTTTCCTCTTTGAAATGTGTGTTTGAGTTCATTTTAATGATTATAAAATTTTCTAGGTGTTTGATGTTTTCGATGAAAAAAGAAATGGTGTTATAGAATTTGAGGAGTTTGTGCATGCTCTCAATATCTTTCATCCCTGTACTCCTCCGGAAAAGAAAATTGACTGTAAGTCTTCAGCGAGAGCTTTGCATTTGTGTTTTTACATTATCTATTTTATACTGTAAGTTTTGATAAAAATTATAACTTTTTTTTATTGGTTTTTGCTTGTAGTTTCTTTTAAACTGTATGACTTGAGACAGACTGGATATATTGAGCAAGAAGAAGTGAGTATCTTGGCATGTTCAGGTTATCAATATGATTTCGGCTTAAATATATTTTTGTTATCATAGAATAATATTGCACTGGAATTCCCTTGGTGCAATGCCAATTTTATTTGACAAGTTCAAAAAAGAAAAGTGGTGGTGATGGTTTCTGTTTGTCAAGTCTATGGCAATCTAACGTCCAGTGATGAATGTATAAAACTCAAAATAACCATCAGGATGTCTGCTATTTTATGTAATACGTTTCCCCCTATCGTTCTTAGTTTATTAACAGTTGTAATTTGTAAATGTTTTGTTAACCTGCGACTCTTTCTAGGTCAGGCAAATGGTTGTTGCCATTTTGTCAGAATATGGGATGGACCTGGAAGATGAAGCTCTTGATGCCATTATTGATAAGGTAATTGTTTGCAGGAAAGTGTTTTTCCCTCTGTTGATTTTAGTTTCGATCCTTTATGTAGCTTTTCTTTTAAAAAAATGTCAGACATTTCAAGAGGCCGATGCTGATAGAGATGATAAAATAAGCAAAGAAGAATGGAAGGCCTTTGTCACTCGACACCCAACACTCTTGAAGCACATGACTCTTCCTCATCTGGCGTAATTAATTAGTTTCCTTGCTTTATCTCTTTCACAAATATCTTTTTCCATTATAATTGTTTCCCTATTCGTTATTCCCTTTGCAGATTCTTCAAACCAGGAAATAAAGTGAAAATAAGTTGGGACTTTTGTAATTAGTAAAAACATATAAACTGAAAATGAAAACAAAAACAAACCAAATGCAGGGGAGAATTTTGATGAATCGATGCTTTATAATGTCAATGTTAACCCTTACATTTATTTGAAATTTATAGAAATATATATTTTAATCATTTAGGAGGTTTGCATTGCATGGATGGGACTGAGTTCATGGATTTCATTGTTGTTTGTTCTCTGGCCAGGGACATCAGCACACTGTTTACCAGTTTCATTTTCAACACCGAAGTTGATGATTCTCACTGGCAAATTAATGGCAATCATAAACATTGAGGAGTGGAAGCTTGTTTTGTGGCACCAGCTGTTGCTGTTCTGAGAAGTAGATTCCACCATCTGAATGTCGAGTCCACCTCCAAAGAGAGAATCATGGAAGAGGTTCAACACAAAAGGGTGTTCAAAATCTGATACAAACCAGTAAACCGATTAAATGGAACCAAATTAGGGTTTGCTTTGATCAGCTTCCTTTACACCTCCTTTTTGTGCTGTGTACAAAATTTATTTGTAGAGAAAACATTTGAAGTATACAATGTAAAAGGGTTTTAATTATGATTTTATTTCTTGAAATTTGAGTAAGTTTGGTTTTACCCTTCCAATTTATTTTCTTTAAAAAAACTCATTTTGGATTCTTAAATGTGAGAACAAAAGCTTTACTCTCAAGTTTTCTGTATAGGGATTAAAAATAATTTTGAAAAAATAGTTCAGTCTTTTAAATTTAGTATTTAGAAATTTAAATTGCAATATTTTAAAAAGTTTGAAAAATTAAAATGATTTTCTAAAAACATAATTAAATTTTCTTATAATATAGTGTGTTTATTGGTAAAGTTTTAGTTTCTATAAAAAAATGTTAGCCCATACTTTTATAAGAAATCAACAAATACAAAGTTTTTCTTGAAATTTGGTTGGATTTTGAAATCTAATTCAAGTGCATTCTCTTGTATTAGTATTTTTTTTTAAAAAAAATGGTTTTAATTCCATCTTAGTAATGTGGTTTATATGATAGACATGTGACATTGATGAAACAAGTTTAATATTTAAATAAGTTAACATCTACATAATCTCAAGACATTAAACATCAATAACTTTTTTGCATACTTGGAAGCAATTTTTTAAATAATAATGAATGGACATAAAAAAAAAGCCTTAACTTAAATAACAAATAATTTAATTTTGTTAGTTCATGAGTAAAAAGTTTTATCTCACCTAAACTTGACCTTTTTCTATTACCCTTTTAGAACACTCATTTATTCCATTCTCTTTTTTTTTTTTTTATAGTGGGTGGGTTTCACAACAGTTTAGTAATTATTTTTTACATTTTCTGAGAATCCAAATTATTAATTGTTTTGAATGTTTACTTTATATTGAGAATTCTACTTTCTCCTCTCAATTCTCAACTTTAATAAATTTTATTTTTTTTTAATCCTATTTTCATTTTAAACATCAACTTATATTTTAAACATTATTATTTATTCTCACAGTATGAACCAAGTGATTACCCAAAAAGATAACAGATTCAAAAACATTAAAACATAAATTTTCAAATTTACTTATCTTTTGAATTCTACATTACTTATACAGTCATTTATTTATTTAAATTAACTTAAAATTCATACAAATAAATATTATTGTACTATAGGAGATACATCCTGTTTAATAAAAAAACACTTAAATGATAACTTTTAATCATTTTAATTTTTTTAAAAACAGTTTAAAGGACAAAAAGTAAAAAAAAAATGAAAACTTTTCGTTATTAATAATAAGTCAATAAGGGGAGTAATAAATAAGTAAATGGTATTAGATACTTCTATATAAAATAACAAGTACTTGTGGATAACACTTTATATTTTCAGTATTCATATCACCCCATTGTGCATGATTATGCTTATTAAGAGACATCGAAATCAAGTTATTCTAACCAAACGAATATGAAGTGAGAAATGCAAGTGAGAGTTATGATAAAGATAAGATGAACAACATGATTCCATAACATAAAACTGTTGTCTCGAAGGAAAAACAATGTTCAATGAATATATGTTGGTTTCATATATTATAAAAAGGTTTGCACAAAAACCAGTTGGAGTTGATGGAGGATCAAGAATCTTAGATCCAAAATGATTTTAGTGCCTTTTTTTGTTGTTTAGATGCTTCACATCATTATTCAAACTAAAGGGTGATGGATCTTGTGTACATTAGTCACTTTTGTTTCCCTCTTCAATCATCTCGGTCTAAAGTATGAATAAATCTATATTTTAAAGAGGAACTTCAGCAAGTTGTTCTAAGAATAAGATTAATTTATGGGACCCTTAAACTCAAAGGATTATCTTTTGAGTCAATTATTCACCTTATTCAATCCTTCCCAAGAAAGAAGAAAAAGGAGAAAGAACAAAGAAGTGGGCAAGAGAAAGGGAAAAATGATACACAAAAGAAACTCTGATTCAAAAACAAGATAAAAGTGCTCTCCCTTACAATCAACCTTTATTTTCCTACCACACTAGGTAAAATGAGAAAGAAAAATTGGTGAAAAGTAAATACTACCTAATTTAAGGGTCCCTCAAGATGAAACTTTCCATTGTCTTTATGTGGAAGACTAATGCAAGGAGACAAAAAAAGCTTATGCAGTTCACCACACGTGTGTCCACATTAGCCAATCTTTCTGGTCCCCCCTCCCCCTTGTTCTGTTCTTTCAGATTTTCTATTTTTCATACACTGCTTCTTCTTTATCCTTTGGTAGAAGTGGTTTTCCACACTTTTTGGCCAACCTAAGATTCCACTCTCCTTACCATCACAGGCATCCTCCTTTTCATTCTTACTGTGGGGAAGTTCACTATTGCATCTGCTTCAGCATGCCATCTGCATGTAAAAACATTGGATTTTAGGAACTCTAATTATCATTGCATGCCATGAACATGTTTGAAACAAACTAAGCAAAGAAAATTTAAGAGTTCAAAAATGTTAGAAAAGAAAAGCATAAAATGCACTATTGGATTGCACATTATGCAGACCTAGCAAAGCCTAAATCATTAGGCTGCTTGACTGAGTAATATCAACAAAGGCTTTTGTCAACCTAACATGATTTGACCACCAATAGCTCCTCATTTTAGCATCTTCATTTTTTAGGCCATATATATCTTTATACAAGCATGGTGCAATAGAAGTCAAAACCTATAGTCCTAAGGAATAATATAAAATACAGACATGCATATAATTTGGTTCTCAATAACAGCTATTGTTGCTTCAAGCTAGAAAATAAATAAATAAACAGTACTTCAAGAGACAATAGTTGAATGTATTTATCTAATGAAATAACATTCTTTCTGTCTATTTTATGTCACTAAAGCAAGTGTGAAATTGCAGAATGATTATGCTTGAAATCCTCAAGTCTGGCATTGTACTAACAGTTTAGATATATTCATGAAGAACCATGGCTTCCCTCACAGTCAGCACTGGTTTATAAGAAGTTTGATTAACACATTAATTATTATTATATAACAAAGATTAGGATCAAGAGGCTTTTCTGAATTGTGATGTAGCATGTAAGGCTTTCTGGCCCCGTAAACTTTACAAGTTGGATTCCTCCTTTGTCCATATGCAATAAAGAGAAATTTATGACATTGACCCACCAGGATATTTATATGTGGAATATGTAATTTTCAGCAATCAAATTTAGTTTCAAAAGAGAAAATCATTAGTGAAAATTAAAGTAAAGAAAAGGGTCCATGCAAAGCCATTTGGTCCGCTGAGTGACAGAAATTTGTATGTCTGGTGTTATGATTTTGCCTTTGCTCCTATGTCATAACAAGAGGTCAAAAATTTGGGCATGATGACTTTTTACAATTATTCACTCACTAGAAAAGAAGTGAAGTGTAGAATGATTACCTGAATTGAGTGACAAAGTGGTGTAGGAAGATGGAAGCTTCCAGCCTGGCCAAGTCAAGGCCAGGGCAAAGCCTTTGTCCCCCTCCAAAAGGACTGAAATTGCAACTGCTCATGTCTTTGTCCTAAAGTTCACCAATTCATTACTTAAGCTAAATAAATAACATACAAACAAAATATAAAGGAACTAACAAATAACTTATGAGCAGGGGATTTCTCTTACTTGCCACCTCCATGGATTGAATTGATATGGACATTCATAGTTCTTCTCATCTAGATGAACTGATCTAAAATTTGCAAACACACACCACCCTTGTGGTATAAAGTTCCCTTTTATTTCAACATCTCTTAAGGCCTTTCTCATTACACCAATTATAATATTTCCCATTCTGAGAGTTTCAGTGATGACCTGCACAAGTAGATTTTAACACAATAAGTGAAAAGTATGGAATATTTTTACTTGTCTTTTGATGAGGATCCACTGTTGCCTTACTGTTTGAGTAAATGGCAATGATAGGTAATCGCTCCAACACAAGGACTCCCCAACCTGGTCTTGAAGTTTCTTAAGCTTCATATTTTCCTCCTGAGAGCATAAAAGTAGTTTGCCAAAAGTTAATCAGGGAATTAGTTCACAGACTTTCTTAAGTGCAGATGTGTTGATCTCATATCATATATATCTAGTGTACAAAGGACTTCACACCATCATTACTAGCCAAATGTCCCCAAGAAAAATTCAAAATCTTTGGTAACATAGTGGAAAGAAGCATAATAGCAACAATAAAATGGTTTCCTACTTTTAGACTAGGCCACTAAGAGTTGGAGTCCTGTGCTTAACTACTAAATACTAATTGACCAAAACAGCATGAGATAACTTTGAATCCAGAAGTGCTTATGATTGGTGGTAGGTGAATTTCATTATAACTGGTGTAGAGGAGATTTATCAGTTAGCATACCGTCAATTGCTGCAAAGCAGCAGGACATTCTGATAGATATTTTGTAGCTAGAGTCATAAGAACTGGCACTGAGTCTTCCCCAGGAATCATCATATCAATAATATTATCTGCTATTAAATCATCGGTCAATTTTTCACTTGCATCATTAAGAAGCACATCCACCACATCTTTTGGAACTCTGCAAATGCCACTGTTTCTTTTAGCTTGGATAATTCTCCGCACTAATTTCACCATTTTCTTTTTTGCCTAAAACCAAAAAAGTGAAGTGAGTATTACCAGGCCCATGATCATGACATGACATATATATGGTAAAAAAAGAAATAAATATCTAACTAATGGATTTACCTGCAAAGATTGATAAAGTTTAGTTCCTGGTAGATTTATTGGTAGAGACATGAGGCCAGAGATAAATTCCTGAAAATGTTTCTTCAGAAGATCCATTTCTTCTCCTGGATCCAAACTAATCAATGCTTTGACTAGTACATGAAAAGCAATCTGGGGACAGAAAAGAAGTAATTGTTACCTGTTGGTATCTTTGAAAAGAGTAAATTATAATAATCTCAATTTCAATGTAGCATGATTGGTACAAAATGATTATGAACCCCATAAAGATAACTAGGATTTTCGCTTTATAATTATATGATCTTGAAACACAAGTAGCTCCATCACCAATTATTACTTCAGTAACTCATACATAAACGTAAGGAGAAAGTGTGGTGACTTTATCATACAACTTTGGAGGGGTGGATGCTTTGATATAAACAACTTAACATGTAACAAGATGCCAAGTATAGATTAAAGAGAAGCAGCATCTTTTGTTTTATCTTGTGTCTGATGGAACTATTCTCAAGAAGTCACCGTGAGCAAACTTTGAAGCTAGATTCTGACCTCTACACCACGTGGGGGGGAGAGAGAAGACAAGGTTTTGCATAAACACACACGTACGAACACTCATACACCCCTTCAGTCAGAGAGAAGAGAAGGAAACTACAGAGCTAACCTTTTTTGTTTCGTCTTGTATGTATATGGGGCAGTCCTCTTTCCAACTAGCCATTGATTCTTGGACATACTTTTGCATATCTCTGGTGATCTGAGCCTTTAGCTGTTGAGATTTGAAGAAAGCTCCAATAAGTCCATGTATTCTCCTCTGAAGGCTTCCATTGATAAGCAAAATAGAAGACTCCCCCATCAACTGAGTAAGAGACTTGGGATATGAAGGAACAAAAACTTTTGCATCACTTTGCAGTATAAACTTATTCACATCAGCATCCGTGGAAACAATTGTGGGGCTTCCAAATATGTGTGACTTAAACACCTTGCCATACCTACAAGTTGCAACACGCCAAATCTTATTGAAAACAACATGAATTTATAGATTCAACTTTGTGTAGAAAACCAAGGCATGATGAGACTTTTCCAACCCAGATGGCCTTTCTTTAGAAGTATCAAACTTTGATATGTGATGGCATGGAAGAACCTAAGCTAAGTTGTAATGAAGATGAATTGAAGTGCATGCTTAAATAAAGTGGTGCAAAAAAAATGATTGCATATATGAACTTACATGCTGCGTCGCTTGTCCATGAAGCTCTCAGGGCGATCAGAGTAAGCACAAGAAACAAACTCAATGGTTTCACCTATAAAAGGCCATCCAAGAGTCCCTAATGGAAGTTTACTTCTATATTTTGATTTGAGCATGAGGCTAAGCCTTTTCCTGTAGAGGAAGATCACAGTGCATAAGAGAAACACTGTCACAGAAACAATCCAAATGTTGTCCATTATTTTCTCACACACTCTATAATACTTCTAGCTTTGGCTTAAATATGCATAATCATATGGTGGCCACGGCCATAACCACGTTTTTCTTTATGAAATATTTCAGTGTGCATGTGTGTGTACGCGTGCAAGAAGAGGGAGAAGGAGAGAGATTTTGTGAAGTCTTAGCTAACTTTTTGTGTTAGGGGAATATAAATATTCATGTATACATTAACAAAAGCACAATGTTGAATTATTATTATTATATTCTCAAGGCACAAGGAATTTTAGTGCTACCTGTGTCCTTTGGACTGAACTGGGTCAATAGTTTTGCTATGAGGCTCTGGAATGTCTCTCAAATCAGTAGCTTATTATCTATCCCAAATTCCAAGAAATACACACTATCTATCATAATATATATATCAAATACAGTTTCAAAAAGAATTGTCAAAAACAGTAAAGTGGGAGAATATACAAGACTTTTTATTATATGTTGAGAACGTGAAATTTGAACTGATAATGCATGTCTGGTTTTGCTTAGTTTATGATTTGGTTTCACATTATAGAATAAAAGAAGTCCCCACAGAAGGGCATGATTGTTGGTGTAGCACATTGGATTATGGCGTCCCCCCTTCCTTTTCCTTTGGCAGTAGCAGTTGGATGACCTCGTGCCTTCATGTGAAACTCAATAAGTCCAACCACATTCCTCCATCATCATCACCTCGCCTCAAAACTACTCTCTCTCTCTCTCTCTCTTCAACATTTTCTTCATTCCATGCTCTTCTCCAACCTCTCACGTTATCATCATTTCCTTCCTTTCTCTTATTATATGCTAGAGGCCACATACCCTTTTCTTTCTCTACCATATAAAAATACTTGTCCTATCCCCACATTTCTGTCACTTTTAAATGTATTGGCCAGTGAAGGTACATTCCTTTAATTGACCAAGCAGGAATGAGAGTGGCAAAGTTGCATGAAAGATTGTATTTAAAGATAAACCACCTCTTCTCCAAGTTTATTATTTCATATGCATGCCTACCCAACTTTGATTAAGCTTTCGTAACTCTCTCTTTGACTGCAGTCAACAATTATGCTGTTTTTTGTTTTTTATATTATTATTATTATCATTATCATTATCACAATCACAATGGCCTGGTTTTAAAGGGAAACCAATTCAACGTTCATACTTTAATATCATTTTGGCAAATGAGTTATTCGGCGCTGTTCTGAATTTTATTTAACTATTACACCAAATCAGTGAGAATCCCAGAATCAAATTCATACATACTATTGTATATTCTCTTGGAGTTTGAGGAGCTTGGACCATCAACTACAAAAAAGGCAATTCTTTTCTCAAAAGAAAAGAAAAACTAGTAGTTAAGAACATAACTTATAGTATTTTAGTGGTTGGCTTCGTGGTGGAGGCTTGCTTTGCATGCATGTTGTGGGAACCCTGCCAGTCTGCACAGTGCCATCTGTGTCCACATCCTTTTGGGAAATTGAGCATGTTTACACTAAGCCCATGTGAATCTCTATTCACTATTCTCAAACCTCAACATGGTGAATATGCAATTCAGCACCCCAAAACAAACATGGAGAATAAGCATTCTTGGATTGGAAATTGGAAAATGACCAATGATATATTATAGGGAGATGATGAATTCATGATAGAGAAAGATCCAACAGTTCAAAGTTTTACTCGTGAAATTATAGACCAGCACACCATAGATATTACTTGGAAAACATGCCACCCTTTCTATTTATAAGGTGGAGATTTAAGATTCTGATAGAAATTGTTTCTTCCAACAACTACTTTGTAGTAATCTGATCCATGCTGTCTTATATGCCCAGATTTAAATACATAAATACAAATTCAATAAAAAAAAATCGTTGTTTTTTGGAAAATTTAATTAGTATCCTCATCTTGATGTTTTAAATTACCTTAGCAAAACTACCCACCGGCCTCTGCACTAGCCATGTGCTGGCTCTAACTCAAATCTGGCTCTATTCACACACAAAACCAATAAATATATTGAAAACTCAATTGACATCCATAGGTAAAAAGAACACTGCCATTGTACATGAAAGGCCGTCAACTTGTACTATTGAAAGAACAAAAGGAACCAATGAGCCACATCCAAAATTTTACAAATGACAGTTTAGGATTTCAGGAAGCCTCAACAAATGTATAATCTAAAACCCATCAACAAAGTAAACAAAAGAAAAGCATTGGATGAATCAATTCAGGTACATTCAAATCAATAACTTCTTTTCCCTGCTGATAAAGATAAAAGGAACACAAATTAGACACTTGGGATGGATTTTGATCGAATAAGATTTTTAATCAGAGCTTTCTCTTCATCAATCTTTTGTTTCTCCTCAGCATCTTTTGGCTTGATCTTCCTCTTCTCTTCCAATATCCATTTCAAGAGCTCACGTTGTTGATTTTCTGGAATTGGCTCTCGTTTGATCACAGGATTTGTAATAGGTGGCGTGGACACGGACATCTCGACACCATGAGGGGTAGCATCTTTAGTTGAGACAGGACTTACATCTTGTTCCTCCTCTTCACCAATATCTTTCTTCTTAGTCCCCAAAAACAAGTAAGCTACAGAGTTAGACAATCATCAGTCTAGCAACGAGAACAAGACATGTTTTAAACAATAGAAATTCATTCAGACATGCTAGATTTAGGATAAAAAAAAACATGAGCAAAATTAATAGACTGAAAAAATGACATGGTAGCAGAGCAGAGTAGTTACTCGTTCAAAATATATTGAATGGCTCGTGTTAAATGTATTAGATAAGTGTGACAGTAAATTTTCAGTATCCTGTACAATTATGTTTATCCTTAACTGATAATCCAATTGTTATCATTAAACTAGTTACAAGATTCATCGACACATTTTTCTACTTCGGTTGGTAAGGGAAATTTGTACTAGTAAGCTATCAGAATATGAAGTGCTAGCAAATATATTTTGCATGCCTTGGATTTTTAAACCTTTTATACTCTATCTTATTAACTAAATCATGCATAGGATAAAGTGCTCGCACATCTTGTTTCTCACAAAGCTTAGATTGGAAACACACGCCAATCAATCATCTTCCATAAGATCCGAGGCAAATACTATAGGTTTGTTTGAACAAATATTTTAGTGAAATTTAAAAAACATAAAGCTATTGATCTTTTGCAAAACTGTACATAGGATGATGTATCCATAATTATGAAATTAAAATGATTACAGAATGCTGTTACCCAATATACAGTCTAAAAAATGATCACGTTATCACCTTGATTATTATTGTTTGTCAAACCTTGATTCAATGAATCAATATAAAGAAAATTATAATAATTGTCAAGACCACAAAACCATCAGTTGCAAATGCAACATAAAAGTTACAATGATAGGAAACTAGCACACTGATCTTAGAAATAATGCTTTTAACAACCACAACTATCATATATTAAGAATATAACAACCAAGCATGCATCGTAGCAATAAAGGCACAAGGTAGCCTCTTTTTTGGCCTTTCATAAAATAACCATCCTCAGACATAAAGTCAAAGCTTTCCATTCTAATCATGCCATTTCTTGATTTTTATTTATTTTGTTGGTCATGACCAGATCCAAGCTTTTTTTAACTTATGATCTCACTGGCTCCCCACTCATCCTAAGAAGCAAATATTGTACTGCAGAAAACGAAGATCATTAAACCCATCCTCCCTAAGAATTCGCCACCCTTATGATGTTATGATCTTCTCACTCACCAAACTCATGAACAAACATGTCAAAGTGAAACACAGCTTAATGTAGTACCATCCTACCCACCTCGTCCGAAATCAAAATTTATTTTCAGGGAGTATTCAGCATATAAGAGGAGCAAAATAAACACTGGTAGGCCAAATCCAGCAATAACTCAAGGTGTGAATTTAGCCTCCCTCATGTGTTCACAAATGAAAACAAATATTCCAACCCATGAAATTCCAAACCCCAAAGAAAAAGTATGTTTTCCTCCCACCCCATGATCAAAAATTAGTAACAACCAAAGATTAAACCAGAAAAAACAAATTAAGCTTACATGATTCATTCAGGGTAAAAGCCATATCATCCAAAGAAAGAAACCCCATCTCATAAATTCCCACATGATCAACAAGGGTCAAAACATTCAAACCAAAAAAACGATCTTTTGGTCATTGGGTTCCAGAAAAAATTACCTCCGACACCGAGATTCACAGCCAAAAGTATAGGCCAAACAAATTTATAGCGCCGAACAAACGGTTCCTTTGGCGGCGGCGGCGGCGGTGGAGCAGCAGCCTGGCCATGTGTCCCCATCGCCGCCGGCGAGGAGAACTCGTTCGATTTCTGTTGTCCTCGAAGGTGCTTCAGTTGCGCTGTTACCAAAGACATAGAAAGCTTGAATCAAAATTAGATATTTGATTTGATTTTCCACAATTTTTTTCTCAACGAAAAAAAAAAGAGAGAGATAGAAAATAACCTTTTCGAGGCTTGTTGGTATATAGCTTTGGAGCATCTTCTTCACTCATTCTTTTCTTCTCTTTCACTTAACATTCACTGTTTCAACTCTTAAATCTTCTTCTTCTTCTTCTTCACTGTTATGTCACACTGTTTCCCATGCATATAAGCCAACCAGAATTTTTTTACCTTATAATCGAGGGAAATTTACATAAAGGATTTGTTTTTCTAATTTATAGCTGAAGTTATTCTAAGAATTGACAAGTATTTGATTTTTTTTTTTTTAACAGTGTTTCAATTTGAAATAAAACATAATTAGTTTATTTGTATTTATATATAAAGTGTTTTTTTATATAAAATTTATGTTAAATATTATAATGATTTTAATCATTTTACTTATTTGATGGGGGTGCAGGAAAAACTTTGACAAGAGTACAGGGAAAAACACCCTTCATTTTTTAAGTAAATTGTATCTGACATGTACCAATTCAGTTTAAAACAAAATAATACAACATATCATTTTTTATTTAAATTAGGTACTTAATAAATTATAAATAAATTAAATAAATAATATTTCATTACCCAATTTAAAAAAAATAGATGGTCAAACAAAAAAGTTCAATTATATACTTAAAAGATTTTGTCACTGAAATCAAAGGTTATAACTTACTACACAATCCACAATTCTATGAAATCCATGAAAAATTATTGTTATTAACTTTTTCTTAAGCAATGAGTAATAACTTAATAAATAAATCAAATTCTAAACAAAATAAACTGTATTTTGTTAATAGAGTTTATAATAAATTAATAATGTAAAATAATTGGTAACTAATATATTTAAAAATGGTAGTATATCATTAGAAGAAAAAAACTACTATTTCTTTCTTATATAAAAAAAAACTTGAAGTAATACTAAACAAGAGTACATTTGAGAGAAAAAATATAGACTTGAATATTAAAACAATAATTATTTTAAAATAATAACTATACAATTAAATATCTTCAAGGCATGATTTTGAGGAGTTTGGAGAAAATGTATGAATGAAGCTATCATTGCAACAAAATTTCAATATCTTCCATGAACACATTATGATCAATTGATTGATTCTATAACTCACAACCGCAAGTGGTAATGAAATGAAGACTTTTTGAAAGAGAATTACTATTAGACTTAAGTTAGGTTAGATTTTCTTTACCCACACAAATTAAGACTTATTTTATATAACAAATTAAAAAATTTATAGCAGTTAAAAACTTATTTGGTTAAAAAAAGTTTGACTTTATACTATTTAAAACATATTGTAGATTTAACATGTCAATCTATTTAAGCAAATATTCATAATATTTGTGTTATTAATACATTATCTTTTATAATTTATTAAAATTAGACATTTCTTTACTTATTTCATTGAATAATAAATTTATACATGATAACTCTGCGGCTCATATAAGTTGATACAACTATGTCACACTTGATTAATTATATTCCTTTCAATAAGAATTTGTGTTTGGAAACATTAAATAGAATGAACTATTTGATATAAAACTGATAGATGTTTTAACTCTCTCACCTTAAAGAATAATATTTGAGTTTCAATTCCTAACTACTGATATTTTCATATTTATTATTAAAAACCACAAATAATTACTTAAAAGCAAGTGCTGCAAATTGAATAATAGGTCAATAAAGTTATTAAGAACACAATAATTGTGGATATTAAATTTTAAGGAATTAACTATGTTAGAAACATAATATGATAATTAAACCATGTTACAGAAAAAAGTGCTACCATCAAATCAATGGAGAAAATCGTTCCAGACATTGGTTTTGAAAGAGATATGTTAAGAACATCACATTGAATAAACTACTTAATGAGATACCTAAAACTTTGATATTCTCCCACCAAATAGAGTAGTGTTTTGGATTGTGTTCTTGTGCTTAAGTCATACCATATATATTATCCTCGTTTACTGCAAAGTGAATCGTTGAGGTATGAACTATGATTTATGAACAATTATCTGATGGTACATGTTCTATGGACATTTCAACAAAAATTATAGAACAGGAATACTGAATTCCTATTACTACGCTTACAAGTTTACACTAATTATCAAGACAATAAAGCGTCAGCAGCAACACAAATGGCGTGATTTATCAATCAATCAAGTAGGTCTGTCAGCACCTTCATCAATTAGCTCCATGGACGAGAACTGCCATAACCCCTCCCACGGTCTTGGAAACCTCGGGGACCTGATTCATTCATTGTTGAACGATAACACAATAAATCCCTTTGGATAAAAATGACAAGATAAACATTCACCATAGTTTTACATGAAAGGTTAATCAGTATTTAGGAAGGATGAAGCATTTTTTTATAAATAGAATTCATTTAGAGAGATATACAAGTGTAGAGAGGATAAGAAATCCTGTAGCGAAAAACAGATATCAAAATAAAGAGTAACGTGAAAAATAAATAAATAAAGATCAAGAACCATGCAACACAGCACGCCAATATCTCTGAAGATCTATCAAAAACCCTATACCTTTAATTGACCGTTAGCAGAACACCACAAAAATGCTAGAAAACCATCCAAAATGAGCTCAAAAGAAGACTGCCATCCAGAGGAAATAAATACACCAAAACAGTAACAAAGCAAACCCCACGCAAAACTATTAAACACAACGATATGTGATGTGATATGTAATGTTATTCATTGTTTACTTCTTCTAGGTGAGTGTATCGGAATCATATGCACAAAGTCCCACACCAAACAAGCATACACTTAATAGCTACAAACAACAATTACCATCATGAGAAGAGGACCAACAAATTAGATGCACTTTGTAAGCCCAGTTATACTTGGGTCGGATTAACTGACCTGAAGGCAGAGGTGGTGCACCACGCCCCATTGCTGCTAATTCAGGACTCACTTTCTGTCCAGCTTCCTCAAGTATGGCGATAAGTTCCTTTGCAAATCTAGCATTTGCAGCTGTGAAGAATGTGTAGGCAGTTCCTTTTGCACCAGCTCTTCCAGTTCGCCCAATGCGATGGACATAGTCCTCAAGTGACCCCGGGAAGTCATAATTTATTACATATTTCACATCCTTCACATCTGATGACAGTAATCAAATAGTAGAAGAATTAAGACATACATTAAGTAAAACTGGAAGCCATGATGAAACACAAGCAGCTTTTCGCCATTTGTCACAACAAAATGCCAAGACGGACTAATCATGGCATTGACCTCAAGCAGCAGATGGGCAATTCTAAAAGCCATGCAATTCAAGCATAATATAAACACGTAATAAAAGACTGGAAAAAAGTAGACAAAAAAATTAGGTAAAAAAGAATTTAATATACAAGATTGTAGAAAGGTAGGACAACATTAATTTAATATTAATATGTCCAAAATAAGTAAGAAGTACTGATATATCCATAACTATAAGAACATCTGCCAAGTAATTAAGCAAAGCAAAAAGTTTTTGTACCTAAACCACGGGCTGCAACATCTGTTGCAGTCATAATAGGACTTTTTCCCGATTTAAATTCTGAGAGAACCCAATCTCTTTCTGCTTGACTTTTGTCTCCATGAATTGAAAGTGCAGGCCAGCCATCCATGCGGAGTTGCCTAGTGATCTGATCACATCCTTTTTTGGTATCCATGAATATCAGTATTCGACTGCCATCCATGATGTCCTCTAGCAACTTCACCAATCTGACAAATAGGCAGACTCCATTAGGTGGCCCTATGTTATAAGGTCCTAAATGCAATGAGAATAAAAGTAAGGCAGAACACATCCTACTTATCATATTTCTGCTTTTCTGAAACAATGTCAACATATTGACGTATTGCATGGTTAGCTTTTAAATCTTCAGACCCTATAATTACCTGCACAATGATTTCAGAAGTTGTTATTTAAACACACCTACATCATACATGCATACACACTTCTCACAAATTACAATACATTTTTCTTAAAACAATTCATTTCAGACCAAAACCATTTCAAGATAGAGGAATGAAATTTAAAAGAGAATACATGAAAATATCTTAATATCTTACTTTGTATGGGTTATAAAGGAACTTCCGTGCCAATTGTTCGACCTCCTTCGGCCAGGTAGCACTCCAATACAAAGTTTGACGGTCCGGCCGAATCTAAATAAAACAAAAAACCAAACAGTGATTAGATGACCAAGACAAAAAAAAACTTTTTTAATCAGCAGCTTCAGTGAACATATTTTCTAAATCAAGTAGGATTAATTGGTAGGTACAGCTAGTACAATAATTAGGGGACAAAAGAAGAAAATATTATTGTTTGTGGGCTAAATTAAATTTTTTAGCTTTTAAAATTAAACTACAATTGAAAAACAAATTTAAGAAAACAAGCTGAAATCCCTGTTTGCCAATGCACTACCAACCAGTGTAGTCGGTCCAAATCATACCGCAGAGCATATTGCCAGAATCACAATCTCTAGCCATATTTTCCGAGTTCTGGTGCAACAAGGGTCACACCTAAACTGGAGGTTGGGTCATGTGTGACCGGGTTTCAAAACCCTAACAAAAAGGGAGGGAAGTAGCTGATATTGTTCCACCACTTTTACCCATTCTACTGCTGTCTCCTTCAGTTTTCCTTCCCTTTTTCTGTTCTTATCTGTTCATGCAAAAAGAGAATGACCTGTCCCTTTCTCTGTTTTAACACATTGACTGGTGTAGGAAGATGAAGATGACCGAAGCTGATCTTGGGGACAATGAATGATGTCAGATTGAAGGTTTTTTTAGGCTATATTTCTGAATTTATGCAGCAGTAGCAGCCACTGTTTGCTGATTTTAGGCAGTAACAGCACTAGTTTTTTTGGGAGACTATATTGCTGATTTGTGCAGCAGCAAGTAGTCACTGTTATACGAATGTATGCTGCTGCTTTAGTGGGAGTATATGTTGCTGAATTGTGCAGCAGCAAACAACTATTGTTTGCTGAATTTATGTAGCAGGCAGGTTATTATTATGCTGTAACAGTGTTTACTTTGGAGCTTATACGACACTTTTTTTTATGTTAAAATTACCCTAGATTTATGTTTTTAAAGTTATGGTTGTTATTGTGCTTTTACATGTCTTATTCACACACAGGGTATTTTTATTATTGATCATGAATTGTGAGAGCATCTCAAATGGATTTTGCTTGCAATAGCTGTTTATCAATAGAAGTATTATTTTAATGTGAGTCCTACAAACATGATTAGCTTAAAATCATTATTCAATTAGAGATTCAGAAAATAAATTTTCCAGTTCTTACTACCATGCTAGCAATATAGCTACTAGCTAGCTACTATGACAAACAATACTTAATACAATACTAAGCTATTTCTTGAAATTTTACTATCTCAAAATATTGGCCACATCATTAAATAAAGCAACCTGAGAAACAATCTTCCGCAGCTGAGGATCAAACCCCATATCCAACATCCTATCAGCTTCATCCAATACAAGATATGTGACCCTCTGCAAGTTCGTATGATTTGATTCAAGCATATCAATTAACCTTCCGGGAGTGGCAATTACAATTTCGACACCTGTTCAGAAAAATTAACAGAAGCAAAGAAGAATTCATGATTATTATTAGCTTGTAAAGAAGCTTTAAATAAATTAAGTTGTTTATATTTTATATTTTTCTTTTAATCTCTTCGTTTTGTGATAATTTGTTGATTTTAGTCTTTTAATTTAAGTTATTAGTTTTATAGGATATAATTAGAAAATGATCCTTTTAGTGTATTTTGCAGAAATAAGGAAAGAAGAATCAAAAAAGAAAAAGATTTACAGCCAAAAATGAAGGGGGATTGGGCGCCCAACATAGAGGATGAACGCCATCATTCCGGGGACCTTAGCGTGCAGGTGGCTGAGAGCAAGCAAGCGTTGAGCACCCAAAAGAGAGCACTCAACACCCATATGCTTGAGTGACCCCAGATTTTCCCTTAAAAGACACTCTGCACTCTACGCTTAAATTTCTTTATTTAAAGAGCTTTGCACGCTACCTGCTTGATAAAAAAATTATTTTATAAATTTAATTGTTTTATATTTATTTTCTCAAGATTTTGCTTTTACAATTAATTTCTATTTATTCTGCTCTGAGCTAAAGAAACTTTAATCGTACAATTAGTGAAAATGGCAAAGCATTCAATCAAATCCCTGTTGGATTGATACTCATACTTGTTCTTGCTATCTTTATGTTTTGGTGCACTTGCAATTATGAAAAGAGGGAACAGAAATTGTACAAAGGGGCAACGAACAGTCAGTAAGTAAGTTAACAAAAGTCATGGCTTTGTATACTTCAACACATACCTTTCTGGAGATCACGCACCTGAGGTCCCTTCGGAACCCCACCATAGATACATGTACTCTTAATCCTAGACGATGCACCAAATTTAGTAGCCTCTTGTTGTATTTGAACAGCAAGTTCACGAGTTGGAGCCAATACTAACACAATAGGTCCATCTCCAGGATCTGAAATATATTGTTAATAAATGGACAGCAAAGAGAGACAGAGCAAAGTAAAAAAAAGGCACCCTTACATTCAATATGAAATTTGATCATCTTAGTTGTTTCCTTATTTACTTACCTAGAATCGGCTGAGCATTAACATGCACAATGGCAGGTAACAAGTAAGCAAGTGTCTTCCCCGAACCTGTTTCTGCTATTCCTATCAGATCACGCCCCTTCAAAGCCATGGGCCAACCTTGAGATTGAATGGGTGTAGGTTCAGTAAAGCCAGCTTTTGTAATTTCTTGCAACACGTATTCTGGATGAAATCAAGGCCATAAAATTAGTATGCTGTTTAAAATATGTCATCCTATAATCTGAATAAATTTTGCAAGATAATCATGATACAATCAATTATAAACAAAAATGTCTTTCTCTTTTCTTTTGCCTTATATTCTGCAAACAGGAAGTTTTGACCACTTCAATCTACAGCAATCACATGCTGTCTTCTGAATAAAATAAGCCAACCAATTCCTCAACTATTAGGAAAATATTTTTAGCAGACTATTTTGCTTGACAATCTTTCCCATTCAACTAATAATCCTTCCAAACTACCCGCTCTTGTCAAAGTTTTATGCAAAATAAAGCAATAATGAGAAGATGAGTCATGTACTTTAAGCTGAAGAAGGTGAAAAGTAAAACTGATGAAATAGAAATAAATAAAAAAACAGAAATACCTGGAAAACCAGCATCTTGAAAGGTTTTGACAGGCTTGGGGATATCTCGACCTTCAACAGTTATTTCCCTCTGCTGCCGGTACTCATTAACCTCAGCATCTGTCATTGCCCTTACTGCCGGTGACTCAATGTAGAAGTTTTTCTCGAAATGAGGTAAACCATCCAAACTGAGGTTCCTCTTTGGTGACCCACCATCATCATGATCCCTCTTGTTTGATGAAGAGTGTTGTACAGAACCACCAAACCCTGTAGATGCACCTAGGCCAGAATCACTAACAAAACAAACTATCATTCAGCAAAACATTGTAATAAAAAAATATAAGATTACCAGCATTGAAACTGTAGACATCAGGGTAAAGATGAAGAAGTAAGGATAAAATCTTAATAAAAGAATACAACATTAATATATGGTTGAATAATAGAATTTCTTATTAACATATGTTGAGTAATAATGCTTTGAAACTACAATGCTCTATTCCTTAATTATACGAATACTTGATAGTCCACTACACTTCTAATCATATTATGTCAGAATTAGGATTTATCAAATCTCAGATAGTGGTACATACCAGCCAGCTTTGAAAACGATATATCAGGATAGAAGCTATGAAGCCCAAATACTTCAAAAATGGGAAAGTATCCATTTTAAATACTGATAATTCTAGATATGTATCTGAAAAGTATCCATTATTTTTTTTCATTTAATTTTTCAATTTTTTTATGACATACTCATTTGATACTTTGGAATGCTTCCATGTACGTATCGATCCCATCTTTTTCATTTGACTTTTTAAATTTTTTCTTAGATGTGCTTCATTTACTTTTGAATAGTATCCGAAAATTTTGTCTTAAAGCTTCTTGAGTAGCCATATTCTTCCTGGTGTTATTATGATAGGAATCTCCTTATATGCTTATTCGCTCATTCTTAGAGAACAAAAAATGGATCCAAAAGCAACTAAATATTTGGTTTATGTACATTCATAACCAACCTTTGACTTTTGTCTAGAAAAGATTAAGGGTATTGTTGTATAAAAAAAGGTTACAAGGTTATAAACATTAGTGGAAATATACCTACATGATGATGATGTTAGGTTAGGCTTCTTAAATGGTAGATTTCTCTTTTCATTAACTAAATTTAGAAGTTATGCATTTTCTAGATGATAGTATCGGAGGAGAGGAGAGGAGAATGATTCAATTAGCATTAGATAGAAATGTAACAAAGCTTCTGAATTGTAAGTTGTTGTATGGAGTCAATACTTGTTTTAAGTTCTACATAGAAGTTTTTATTAATATAGTTAATTATGACTGATTATGACATGGAAAAAAACTATATTTTATTACTATAATCACAAAAGTCTTTTTGTAAATTGTGATCATAGTTTTGAATTAATGATAAATGATCAATGTCTCTTTATCTATCAATATTCTACATTTATATAAAT
>Ga0123342_1000447_pt1 | contig 64982 bp, 44 predicted proteins | sample Turbeawhitnodule_FD_89960 | JGI IMG/M metagenome (GOLD analysis project Ga0123342, IMG submission 89960) | Root nodule microbial communities of legume samples collected from Mexico - Turtle bean Mexico white nodule | ecosystem: Host-associated > Plants > Roots > Nodule | place: Mexico: Nepantla... | reverse complement strand
CCTAGATCACCTTCTCCGCCCCGTCCAGGCTGCTATAAATCTCCACCTCCACGATCACCGGTTGGTAAGCCACCATACTACTATAAATCCCCACCTCCCCCATCACCCTCTCCTCCACCTCCATACTACTACCACTCTCCACCTCCTCCATCACCCTCTCCTCCACCTCCATACTACTACCACTCTCCACCTCCACCATCACCAGTTGTTAAGCCACCATACTACTACAAATCTCCACCTCCACCCTCACCCTCACCTCCCCCTCCATACTACTATAAATCTCCACCCCCACCTTCACCATCCCCTCCTCCTCCATACTATTATAAATCACCACCACCACCATCCCCATCACCGCCACCTCCATACTATTACAAATCCCCTCCACCTCCATCCCCATCTCCACCGCCTCCTTATTACTATCACAGTCCTCCTCCACCATCTCCCACTCCTCATCCTCCCTACTACTACAAATCCCCTCCACCACCAACGTCCTATCCTCCACCTCCTTACCACTATGTGAGCCCTCCACCACCTTCTCCATCTCCACCTCCACCATACTATTACAAATCACCACCTCCTCCCTCCCCAGCCCCCGCTCCAAAGTACATTTACAAATCACCTCCACCTCCAGCTTACATCTATTCTTCCCCACCTCCACCCATCTACAAGTAAGCTCGGATTGTGGAAGCACCATTCACCACAAATCATGTAAGTTCAGGATTCCAAAATTGATCATAAGTAAAATTAGTTAATTATACGTGTATGAATTTTAGTAATGGAAATTCCCACTGAATTATTTTTTCAGGTTCTAGTTTTCATGGAGGAATAAAGGCAAGCTCCATTTGGAGTGAAGTGAAATATCTATCTTCCTGTCCAAGTTCTTTGAATAATAAAAGTCTGAATGTGTCATCTCTGGGCTACAATGTTTGTGATTCAGACCCGGTTGGTTCAATTTGTTTGATGGCCATCTTGCACGTCCTGATCTTATTGTGTTCAAGTGACGGACAAATGAAAAAGAGGAAGAGAGATTTAAAGTGTAAATGCCAAGTGAAAGTGAAAAAGTACAGTCCACTCTTAGAGATCTCTTAAATTTATTTGTTTATAGGCCGTCTATGATTGCTTTTCTATTTATTGTGGAATTTTTGTATTGTACCCGTTGTTGTGTTTGCAATAAGTAATAGTAATAAACCACCAAATTCAGGTTTCCTAACTTTTCTTTATCAGAAATTCATTTCAAGATACCTCAACCCTTAAGAATAGAATTACCTTAAACGCATTCTCTCTACTTAATCCTTACCACCTGACACTTTTTACTCATGATATAGATCTTTTAGAAAAATTCACAAACATCATACAAATCATTGACTCAAGACATCAATCTGAATACACATCATACAAAGCATTGACTCAAGACATCAATCTGAATACGAGAAACATATGCTATGCTTTTGAACATTATCCATGATAAGTTGTCAGGGTAAAGATTTCAATATGATCGAAACACTTCTGAAAATTCTCTTGTTATTATGTTTCCACAATTTTGGTTTCCTAATAACCATTTGCATTTATACCATTCTCTAGATATCAAATAATACATCAGAAAGAGTATCTGCCTGATGCCTATCAAACTCAATATCTGCCCACTATGATGATTCTTTAGAAGGCACCAGCTAAAGTTTCTGCATGTTTGAACTTTGCTCATAAACTGATAAGATAAACAAACAATTGACATAAATTATTTGGACTCAACACCAAATCACGTTTCCTTCTTGGAATCTTTGCTCATTTCTTTTGTAGTACGTACCAATTATTAATTATTAATTTAGCTATAAGTCTTCTTCTTCTAGCCATATCCAAGCAGGTCCCATTATCTAATTAAATAGCCCCCAATAATCTGATCAAATCCACATAACTGATTCGTGGACCCTTTCTTCCTTCTAATTCATGCAATTTCCCTAAAGTTACAAAAACTAATTTCACACTGCTACTAACAACCACAGCATCAGCATCTTAATTATTTCATTTACCATGTCACAAAATTTGAAGTTGTGATGATGACAAGTTCTAAGATTATTTAAATATGAATCAGTAGTTTGAATTTATATAAGCTATCACTAACGCATGATTTAGTTATGATTTGAATTAGTCATTGACAGATACTGATAATTTTTAACAGTATTAATTATCATCCTGAGTTGTATTAAGCTCAAATGTGTACCTAACAAAGGCAACTAAAAACTAAAGAAAGGAATTCACAAGCACTAATTATTGCTGTGTTTACAAGAAAACAAAAAAAGTGGTCTTCCAACTAATATAAGAGAAAGTGGCAACTTGCTATATAAAGGGAAACATAAAGATAGAAAAGGGTTGAAATGCTAATTTGTTATGGGTGCTGTCATGCATCAATTCTGATTAATCTAAATTTTTGAAGTTATATAAAACTACAAAGAGAACGATGGCGCACCGAACAATCATTATAAAGAAGAGGTCTACCCACTATTTGAGGAACTGCTCATCATCACTTAATGTAAAGAATAACTTTTTAATATTTTATAACTTTTCAAACTACTAATTAAATAAATGAGCATAAAATAATTTGTATGCTTGAACCAATAATGTTTTCTGAAAAAAAAACACTATTGTGATGCTGATGTTTAATAAACAACTGTATTAAGAAATGGGTTTTTTAATTATCATTTTAAGAATTATTTGGTTGTTTTCAAGAGGGGTTTCTGGGAAGGAAAGGATGTGAATGGGAAAGGCTTAATTAAGTAACCTTTTGCTTTGGGAGTGTTTTCTTTTATCATCAATAATGAATAAATAAATATTGATCATTTCAGGGTTAATCCAACCCTTATACAACATACTAAAACAGTCAGCCAACATAATACTATCTAAACTACTCAAAAGTCATATAAACTACTCTAAAACAAGAAGCTCCAAAACAAGAAACAAACCAGCTAAATCGAGTATATATAAATCATAGGTTCAAGACACCAATCTGAATAAGAAAAACAAGCAAATGGAATTTTAGACGAAATCCAAGACCAAACCTTTAATTGAGTCAGAGAAAACATCTCTTAATGATTCGTTACTCCACCTTTAAAGATGACTTTGTTCCTAAGACACAAAATTTCAGTAACCATCGCAATCCAAACATTTTTCAAGATCAAATTAACTGAATTAGGTGCATTACACAGGTTGCTTGAAACTTGTATTTCCAAACAAAGGGAGTGACAAAATTTGTACTCTGTTGGTGGAAGAATGAAGTACTATATTCTTGCAGCTGTACATTTATCTCATAGATGCATGCACTGTTTTCCCAAGGTTGTTTTCATTTTCTGTCTGTATCACATATATTAGGCAAAAATGTTCATTCTGCTGGATGCAGTATTATGCTGCAGAGATTCTGCTTTTGGCTTATTTTGTCTTATGAGCTTTGATTCTCTAAACCTTTTTGTAAAGAGTTGGAGAGCATACCTTAAATGCTTCAATTCTATTTATTTCATTCTTTCCAATAAAAGAAAAGGAATTGTTCATGTGAGAAATATTGGAATCCTATTAAGGTATTTTTATAACCAATGTGAAGAAATTTGGTCTGTAGTTAATTTCAGTTAAGGTTTATTGTTATAGCTGATTTTGATTTTTACTCATTGTAAACAACTGAAATAATTTACAACTAGCATTATGGATAATAATTTTACATTAGCATAATTGGCATTTTCACTTCTTCACACTACTATTGCAGCAAAATGGCATAATGTTGCAGTAGTTTGCACCATCTTAGTCTCTTAAAGATCCTTTTTTCTGTGGTCATGTGATGTATGACAGAAGATATGCTGCCACTGAAAAAGAGGTTCTGCTTCATCATATTTCACAATCTTGTTGCACCTCATGAGGTGTGTGATTCAAAAAGTTATTACATATAAATACTAATTAATGGGGTGAATTATATAATAATTAGATAATAATATTAGAATAAGGACTAGTGTTTAATCTCTAATTTTTTTTTCTTATTCTAAACATACATGTAACCATGTTCAGAAAGTTATTTGGTTTACGCAATAACTATAAGTGTGAAAAATTTAAACTACTTTTTCATCATATTTGGTTAAAGACAAAGTTTTGTTGTTTAATCTGATACATTAGTGTTGTCTCTTACCATTATGATGTTGTATCTTTTTATCATTCAACTTCATCATCTTCACCCTATAGTAATGATAATAATATAATAACCACATGAAATATTTTAATATTTGATATTTTATTGTTTAACTATTATATTATTTCACCTAGTTTTGTTTTGTTTTTAAAAGCAAAAAATTACAAAAACATATAGTGTAATTTTCGTAATGATAATAATTTAAAAAATAAATAAATACTTGAATACTCAAAAAAATCACTAGAAACTAATTTTAAAAATTAAAATAGTTACTTACTATTATCATCTTTTATAAATAAAAATATTATTGGTATCTAAAGTAATTTTTATTATTAATAAAAATGTATAAAACAGTTTCTAAATTGGTATTTAATCACTACCAAGATTTTAGTTTCTTATTGTTTTATATCCTAAATTAATATTTATTATTTTTTTAGAGACTAAGTTAAAATCTAAAATATTAATAGTTAAAATTTTGATTTTTAATTTAGATACTAATTTATAATTTATTTTATTTTTTTATTAATAATAGAAATTAATTTAAATACAAATAATTTTTAATTTTATTATCTAATTTAGTCTAGTGAATAATTATTTTTTTTATATTAAAAATTGGTTTGATGGTTTGTTATAGTAGAAGTTAATTTTTATTGAAGTTTGATTTGGTTCTACGTGTTATGTTTTAGAAATTTAATTTCTTAGCGTCACTTTGGTCATACGTGGTTCATTCAGATTGAGGCTATGAGCCCAATGGGCAAGCACCCATTTCCTCTAAGAATTATTTTTCCTGCACCCCTACGTTTTTCTTTCTGCACCCCCATAATTTTTAAAATTCCAAAATTGATTTTGACCTTGACCCTTTATTTAGAAAAGGACACCGTGAAATGTGATACGGACTCATTAATAATAGTATAAATTATTATGTTATACTCTAATCGATATGAATTATAAAAACGTTAAATCTCAGAAAAACTATATAAAAAATATTAAAATTAAAATACCAACTCACTCAATGTATACTTTTTTTTATTATGAATAGAAATAGTTCAATCCTTGTTGGATTATAAACATTTTCTTGATCTTGAAAAATAAATAAGTAGCAAATGAATGAAGTGGAAGGGATTAATGGAACTATAGGATGACAAAGACTAAATTAATAATTTACAAAATTAAAAACCAATTCAATAAATTGTTATTAATATAATGAATTGATGTTTTTGATTTTTTCATATAACAATTGATGAAGTTCTAGACAAGTTGTCGCCCAACAAACTTTGACACTTCTTCTAAGAACAACAAGTGGTAGACCATACATGCATCCTTATTCTAAACAAAAAAAAACATCAAATGTTTCAAATAAAAACTCAATATTATCCATACCAATGTGATAATGTCGTATTAAAAAAAAAAAATTATACCAATTTGTTTTACACTAAAAAAAATCCAAACTTTCTTCAAATGGGAGTAAAATACTAAACTTTCCTTTTCTCTTGACCGAGTCAACTTTCTGAACCCACTTTGCTTGCAATGAAAAAATGTAATTTTTTTGACTTAATCGTTATGGGAAAGAAGATTGACTGATACAAAGTTGGAACAGATATGAAAAGAACCTGAACTGTTTACAGTGGTGTCACGTTATTACCATGAAAGTAGATTAAAACAAACCTCAAAAGGTTATTATTCTTCAATTCCCTTCACGTAAGTTGCAGTGTCGATACTGTGAATTTTCTTTGCTTTCAACTGGGACCTGTAGAAAGAGAAAATGACTGCAAACAAGAAAGACACCCTTTGGATTTCTCTTTCTCTCTCTCTCTCTCTTTCCCTCGTAATTTTATTTTTGAGACAACTCACAGAAGTCTTGCAAGTTGTAACCTTCAGTTTCTGGTTTCAGCCGACTAGTTTGATCAGGTTCCGTCTACCCAGATCTACTTTTGCCACAATTTATTCACTTTTTTCATTTCTTGGATCTATTGCATCTCTTGGGTATCCTTATTCTATCTCAATTTGAAGTCTTTCATGCCAAGCTTCTTCTGGGATCCCTTTTGATCTTCTTTGTTGCTTAGTTTCTCGTATAATTTGCTCCTTGCTTCTTCTTCTGGCTTACTATTTATAAAGATTTTATCTTTTATCGTTTCTTATAATTATTTGTTATCTTGGTATTTACGTTTAGTTATGATGGTGCCCCTCTTTAAGTTTTCAATGTTCTTTCCAATTCAACTTTGCTTGAAAGATTATATTATACAGTGTCCTATTTTTTTTTCCTCTGTGATTTTATTCATGGTCCTTTGTTTTATGTCTTTCCATGCTTTCTAGTACAATTTCGGATTGTCTGAACTTTGATTGCTGTTAGAAACGATGGGGATGAAGTGAAATTCATGAGCTTTGACACTGCATAGCATTGTTATTTGCATGTTTGAGAATTTGGATTGATCTCTGAAAGTTCATGTAAGACTTATTTTCGGACAGTGATGTTGGTTCTTTCTCCGTAGTAGAATTTGGCATGCAACTCTAGTTGAGTTCTGATGTAGCTTCCATGTCCAAACTCCCAAGAAGTAAAGGCTTACAATTTTACTTCTTATATATTTAATGCCCATTTGCCCTATTTGTTTAATCATATATTGTGCAGACATTGTACTTCTTGTTTCTTCTTTGATGAATTAGTCAACTCTAAATGATTGGTTTGGTTACTTTAAACTTCTATCTTAGTACAAGTAAAGAATACTGATTGGAAAATATATATTTTTCTTGAATTGTGCATGACAAATGTTTGAAATGGGCTTTATTTCTACTTGGCAGTTAAGCGTGGTTTTGGCAGGCTAATTCTGAAAACAGGCTACAATGAAGAAGGCCATTGGTCAAACTGTTAGGGAACTGTGAGTCTAACTGTTTAGGGTGGTGTTTGTTACTGTTTTTTAAGTCAGCCCTATTTCATAATTCCTCACTATCTTCATTATCCTTGCAGTAAAAGAGAAGTAAATAAGAAAGTGCTTAAAGTTCCTGGGATAGAACAGAAGGTAAATTTTGTTGCTTAACATTTACTGTAAAACTGAATTGCATATAATATAACTCATTGCAGAGACAATGGTGTGAGGATTTATGTGAAGTCTGCAATCTGAATTTACTTTTCTAATATTTGCTCACAAAAGAAATTGTTTGTTGACTATCTTGGAGCTTACACATTATAATCTTACTGTGCAAATTTTAATTAGACTCGTCTCTCCTCTCTTCCAGATTCTTGATGCTACCAGCAATGAAGCCTGGGGTCCTCATGGATCACTTCTAGCAGATATTGCTCAGGCTACCAGAAATTAGTAAGCTTAAACTCATCATTTATGCTTGATATTGTATACAAATATCTCATTTTTGAGCTCCCTTGCAGTCATGAATACCAAATTATCATGGAAATAATCTGGAAGCGGATTAATGACACGGGCAAGAATTGGCGGCATGTCTATAAGGTTTGTGGAACTATTTTATGTTTTAGATGGGATTACTCTTGGAATCTCTTTTTTCTTTTGTTTATTGACATAACACTCTTCTTTTTGGCCTTCAATACTTAAATGCATCCGTGAACTGAAGTACACTATTTGTGAAATTTTCTCAATACTTATTTACAAACCACTAATGATTCTTGCCTTTCAAGAACTCTGTCTAGTATGTTTATGCATTTATTTCTGATCATGCCCTCTTGGAAAAGAATGGCTCTTACATTTTTGTATTAAATGTTCAACAACAGGCTTTGACAGTATTAGAATATGTGGTGGCTAATGGGTCAGAGCGAGTCATAGAGGAGATTAGGGAGCATGCCCACCAAATATCGGTAATTTCCTGTCAATTGAAACATTTATAAACTGTTTAGTATTTTTCATTCAAACTATTAATATTATTGAAATGATCTAAAAATTAGAATGCAGCTTGATAATGTTGTAAATGTTCATATCAACAGACATTGTCCAATTTTCAATATATTGATTCCAGTGGAAGAGACCAGGGAAACAATGTTAGGAAGAAATCACAGAATCTCATTCTCCTTGTGAATGATAAAGAAAGAATCATAGAGGTTAGACAGAAGGCTGCTGCTAACAGGGACAAGTAATTCTCCTCTTATTAGTCTGTTTTTTATATATATTTTGAACTTTGTTATTTTCCGGTTGCTATAAAAACTTATGTCTTCTGCCTTGCTGGGGAAGAAAATATATTTCTTTTCCCTGTATTTTGTAATATCCATCCATTGTGTATTTGAATTTCTTTTGGGTTTCTAGATTACAAATGTAAAATCACAGAGTATTTTATGTAAATATGTATGTGGGTTAATTCGGAGGAGATATGTAACTGCCCTGCATGATTCACCAGGTTTCGCGCCAGTTCAACAGGTGGAATGTACAGGCCTGGTTCACATTCTAGCAGTGGGGCTTATGGTGATAGATATGAAGATGATCGTTATGGAAGCAGGGAGGAAGATAGAAGTGATCATGGCTATGGCAGAGAAAGAGAGTGGGGCTATAGAGATGATGATCGGTATAGTCGTGAAGGAGATCGTTATGGCAAAGATTATGAGGAAAGGTATAGAAAAGATGGCTATAGGGATGATGAGTACCATAGAAGAAGTGTTGATGACGGCCAATATGGCTCAAGAAGCAGGAGCTCTGACAGAGATCATGATCATAATGTTGATGATGATGGTCAGCGTTCATCTGGGTACGTGCCTGAGATAGCCAAAAAAAAAACATCTAACAAAATCTGAAATAGATAATGTTTTTATTTTTCATAATTATAGTTCTTGGGGTTCATTTGGTTTTGGATCTTAGACTCTTATTAGTTGTTATGATCTATATATATGCATATTAGATGTAAAAAACTTAGTCAAGTACACAGCATAATCCGTATTAGCTTTGATGTTAGGATTAATGGTTGCACAACATTCCTCTCTCATTCTGCTTACTCCATCCTTTTTTACAATGTTGTCTCAGAGGTAGCATTGCTAAAGCTGAAGCTCATTCAATGGAAGGAAGGTAAATCATTCCTCTCTCTCATATCACACACATATCCATGCATAATGGCCATTTAGCATTATTTTGGATGACCATATGCAATTCCATGGGCAGGTTAGAGCAGAAACTTTCTGAGCAAAATGTGGGTGCTCCTCCTAGTTATGAAGAAGCTCTTTCTCAAAGCCCTTTACAGAATGAAAGGTATGAATTTAATAATGCGGAGATTAATTAATCCAATTCCAAAGATATTTGTTACTATATCACTTTGATTACAGGGATGGGGGAATTTCAACTGCAAAAGGCTCTTCTCCTGTAAATGACAATCCTACACAAACAACTGCTGCCAGTACTGCAACATCTGGAAACCCAGAATCTAAGGCTTTTGATGAATTTGATCCTCGTGGTCATCCTGCATCAGGTGTGGCAAGTTCTTTGTTTTGAAAATTGAGTACACATGTTGAAGTTTATTATTTTTAATTGTCCTTTTTCTACTTCATGTCAGGTTCGACACTCACATATATGTATGTGTCCAATGAAATATATTTATAATTATCAACATATGATAGCAAATTTTTATTGTATGTTTCTTATTAGCTGCCCGAGCTCCTGCTAGTAATGTTGAACTGGACTTGTTCGGCTCCCTATCTGAACCATTCTCTTCAAATGCATTGGCTCCTGTGGCTTCTGCACCAGAAACAACAACCTCTCAAGGCAACACAAACCTTGATTCAACTGTGGCCTTTGCACCACCACCATCTGCTACTAATAATTTCAATACGGTAGGAATTTGCTTGTTTGTTTATACCTTGACTCAAAGAAAGTATTTGAATACGCTGTATTATTTAATAAGAATGAATTTTTGTGTATGGCTTGGAATGATTTTCTTGCATGCTTAGGTGGGTAGCTTCAACTTAAGAAATGTAGCGTATTAATTACTGTAACTTCTGTAAAGCATTAATTTAATTTGTATCCTTTGCAAGAGTTCATCTCTGTTAATCCTGGTTTTTTGTTGGTTTAACTTTTGGCAGGTGTTTGAAGACCCATTTGGTGATTCACCGTTTAAGGCTCTTCCTTCTGCTGAAACTCCTCCACCTCAACCCCAGACTCATCAGAGTCGTGCACCATCCCAGCCAAGTGGTTCTAACACAGAATCAGTCTCTAACTTTGGGTTTGGAGATTCATTTTCTGCTCTGCCGAGAGATCGTGACACTCAGTCTTTACCATTGAACTCCCAGTTTTTGTCACCATCACAGGAAACTGATATTCTTGCAGACATTCTTCCACTACCTGGGACAACCTCACAACAGAACTTTTCAGCTCATCCTGATGCTCAGGCCTCATCCTCCTTTTCAGCTTCATCAGGGCAGATGGCATCACAATCTTTTTTTGCAGAGTCTGGCCAACATGCGCAGCAAGGGTTCTCAGCTGGAACCAGTCAACCTGCCGCAGAGGCCGTATCAGTTCCTGGTGGCCAACTGCTACAACCCCTGTCATCGAATCCCACTAGTCAACGTACACAGCAACCCTTTCCATCTCATACTGATCAATCTGTGCCGTCAGTTAGTCATATATATGGTGGATTCCCTCCCCAGGCAGGTTCTATGACTGAAGGAGCTTCCAGCATGTTCCCTCAAACGCAAGGTGGACACATGAACCAGACCTATGAACAGAGATCTATGGCACTTATTCCTGCACACACGGCTCCCCAACTTCCAATGGGACAGAGTGCAAACTTTTTGTCTTCTCAATCCCCCATTGATCAAGCATCACAGTTTAACAGCGGGATCTTAATGGCACAACAGCAAGGACATGCTTTGCAGAATGCTGTTTCTCAACCATCCTCCAAGGACAAGTTTGAGACAAAATCCACAGTCTGGGCAGATACACTGAGCAGGGGCTTGGTTAATTTGAATATATCTGGACGTGAGTGTTGTGCTTATACCTTCTCAAACTGTTTCCAACTTGTGGTCTTATCTGGATGAACACTGACTTCTCATGTTTTTCATTTGCAGCTAAAATAAACCCTTTAGCAAACATTGGAGTGGACTTTGATGCAATTAATAGGAAGGAGAAGAGGATGGAGAAGCCGACCACGACATCGGTAACATCAACTGTAACCATGGGTAAAGCTATGGGATCTGGTTCAGGCATGGGCAGGGTCGGTTCTGGTGCTTTTAGACCACCACCTACATCAAACCCAGTGATGGGTATGGGCATGGGAAGCTACGGAGGTATGAACGCTCCTGTGGGGATGGGGATGGGGATGAACATGAGGGGAATGGGGCAGATGCAGCCACCACCTGCACCTACTGGACTGCCTCCTGGGTATAACATGCCTGGTAATTATAACTCCATGATGGGAACAGGTGGTGGTTATCCTCAGTATCCTTATGGCCTTGGTGGCTACCGACAAAATTGACCATTGCACCTGGATATCATTACCAATGTCAAACAGTGTGAGACTTATTGAGCATTATACTTAGATAGCAATATCAAAGTGTATGAGATTGATTGAGCATTATACCTGGAAGATAAGATAGCACGTCAATACCTCATTTGTGGCATCATCACTACCAGTGAATGGATCAAATAACCCTTCTTGGGTTATTACTTTTTGTTATTAACCCCAACACCAACCAGTGGTGCCATGTTTAATATGTTATCTTCCCTTTGCCTATTCTACATCCATGTTAAAATCATGAACTCAGCATTTAATAGTCTGCCCAACAGTTTTCCAATGTGTATCTACATCTGTTTGTGTATATATTAAAGAAAATTTCTTGCTTGAGGGATTGGACATTGAAGAAAAACTGATACCTTTTAACAGCTACTCCCGATAATGGAGATAAAAGAATGCATTCAAAATTGTCAGAGGGCAATCCCGAAACAATTAATTTCGTAAGTCATTTCCTATTCATTCTGAAATGGACTTTCCAAAATGTGTTTTTTACATTCCGGAACAGATAAATGGTGGCTCAAAACATTGATGGAGTGTACAAATATACATCCTTAATCAACCCAAATCTATCTTAAAATATTTTCTTTCTTCAAAGTAATTAAATTGTCACATTTAGCAAGCATTATTACTCACTGAATTTTAGAATCTAACAAATCCGTCCAAAACACTCAAATGTCCTTCTACACAAATTGAATCGAATTGAATGCTTCTTTTTTTGCAATGTCCATCTTTGAAGGAGACTCTTCCTCGTGCTTCTACTCTTCAAACACCTCTTAAGGTGTGCGTAGTTTTTTTGAGCTTCCAGCCCAGGTGCTGTTATTATGATTTACCTGAAGTAGTAGCTTCTTCATCATGTTGTCTTTGATTGGCATCTTCAGCAACATGAAGATGGTCTTGATTCTCATTTGTGTCACCACTGCAATCAGTTCAGCAAAAAGTTCGTATATTAGAGAAATCAAACTGCAGTAGGCATCTCACTCTACTCATGAGGAAAAGTTGAGAGCAGGATTGTGTGAACTACTGTGCAGTGATTCAGCATTAAAGAAAATAAATTTATGCGTACAAAGTGTGAAATTACATACCCAGAATAGATAATAAGACCAACAACAACAGCACCAAAGGCCACATAGTACATCCAATCAACCTGGAAAGCAAAATTGGCACTTGGAATATTAGTACACTCTGCATGCCACTCATAATTTGATTGGGAAAAATAGCGTGATTCAAGGGTGATGTCAGACCTTCTCATGGTAAGCGAAAATGCGAATTAAGACAGCCCACATGTCGGAGGTTAATAGAGACAAATTTAACATAGTGGAACCATTGATCTGTGACAAAACAAAGAATATTATAAAATGTTAGTTCTAAAGCTAAACTGTAAGATGGTTTAACGCCATTTAACACTTCAATACTTTTAGTGAGGCAAGGGAGTATGAAACAAGTACTACGCAAGATTCTCAAGCACCTTCAAGGGTGAAATTTTTTTCACATTGCTAACAATTATTGAATAGTTTGATCCAAGAAATAAACTTAAGTGTAAAATTAATAGAAAAATATTCAATAAAAGAAGTAACAAAATCAAAAAAAATTACTTCCATCTAGTAACATACAATTTCAAGCTACAAAATCTGCAGAATCATTGTAGTTCGAATCCACACCTTAAGTAGGACAGGGACTAAAGAGTAAAACATAAACATAGCCACCGCAAATCCGAAAAAAGGAAGCGCCTGCAATCACCATGGCAAGAAATGGTCATAAATAATAAATTGCCATGTTGCTAGAAGATAAACAATTTGATGTACAAAAAACAGATAGTATTTAAGGGGATGCAGTAAAATGTAAAACAAAACTAGAGAATAGTCTATAATCATTAGGCCAGTTGTGAGAGGGGATGGTTCTAAATATTTACCCCTGATCTCAAGAGAAAGGGACACGTCACCATTCTTAGGAACAAATTCACTGTTTCATTCCATGATTGCAAACAAAAAGCAACTCAGGATTTTTTGGCTCTTCCAGACGTAAAGAGAAGGACCGTGTGAATGAAATCAAACATGTATGTACATCTGAGACAGACTCTTACAGCCTTGCAGACATCTTAAAATAAAGTGAAACTTTGCCAATTACTCAAATAATACTGTGCCAGTGTGAGTGTTATAATTGAGAGAGAGAGAGAGAGAGAGAGAGAACTTACTGCCTCAGCTGACCAGTGAATAGATTTGAGCTCATTGCGCTCAAGTATGCTTCTGTAGTACGTTTAAGACCAAAACAGGAAAAAGAGAACTAAGAATTTGATGAGGGTACTAAATACAGGTGTTTTCAACCTTTTGTTTTACTTTCTGGATTCAAAAAGAAACTTTGATACCAAAATTATCTTTATCTCAGCTAATTGTAATTAGTTTAAAAACTATCTATATTAACATTTTCGTAGTCAATTCTAAATTAAAATTCCCAGTGCAAATGATAATGACATAGTTCGATTTATTTAACCAGAGTAAAGCAATTGCAATTAGACACTTCAGCTTTGCAACGGGTGAATGAAATGAAGATGTATAGAAAGTCCAAATCAATACAAATGTTATATTAAAAATGTTGGAATTAATGTTTGAGCACGTGTCATAAAATGGATTCCTCAATGCAAATTTAATAAAGCACAAGTTTGAAGACGAATAAACAGGTAGAAGAAGTTAAGAAAATTATTCAACAAAAGGATCTAAGTCTGCTCTTAATGAAATTAGTTTCAAGGATACATTTGAATGGCACTGATAATGCCACCAAAGACACCCAACATTGCCATCAACTCAACTCTATCAGCATTTTTCACTAGAAACTCCTGTAATTGGAAAGAAATAACAATACCAAAAGAGATTATTCATAATGAAATACTAAGTGTGGATGAATCATGTGGGAGCATCTCAATTAGCTCAAATGCATCATATTCTTACTTTGCTGTCGAGATCTCAAATTCAAGCTGACTTGAAAATTTGGATCAATAAGATAAGATTTTCAACATGAGTATATGCACATAGTATTGCAAAATGTGTTAAAAGCAGAAGTGCAATCAGTTTACCTCACTGACGTTGCTGACAGCATACAGTGTAGCACCAGCAATAACAAGAAGATCCCCTGTACGAGGGTTGCTTCCACCTATAGCATGTGTACATACGATTAGACAATTACCATAAGGAGAAAGATATGCTTTACTAATGACAAATGACAAGATCAACATGTACGAAAACAAATCTGAAGAACAAAGACACTGAACACCCAACTCTATCTTTCTGAATGTGCCTGTGTAATGTTGGTGTTTACACATGCACAAGATATAGGGATCAATCTCAGAAATTATAAGCCACCAACCTGCTCGATCGCCTGCATGGACATCTGAAAATACAACCAGGACAAGGCCAGCAAGGCAAACAAGTACGCCGGTTATCTTTAAGAATCTATATCTTGTTTTCAAGAAAATCCACGTAAAAAGCATGACGCATGGGATGGACCAGCAGTCTAGCAGCATCACACTTGTTAGTGATGTGTATTGATACGCCTTCACAACTGTTCATTAAATGAGAATTAGCATGTAAGTCACCAAAGTAAAATGATGCAACTCAATAGGTAACTTGCTTCAATAGAATATATATGAATTGTCCAACACTAAATGTAATAGAAACAAAACATTAAAGTTATACTGAAGTAATGTAAATTTGGAAAATTAAGTGATACAGGCTTGAGCAGATTGAATACAAATATATTAATTTCAATTTTCAACAATGTTCTCCAAGTACTTACTATGTCTATGCCATCAGAAACACTTACCAAGAAAGTTTGCTTCAACATCAACCAAGCCAAGAAGTATGTAATAATACCATTTTGCCTGCACCAATACCAATGGATAAGTGAAATTATCTTTAAATGTTCAATGCTCAAAAGAGAACAGAGTAAAAAGAGCATATCAGTATATCTTTTAAAGGAAGTAGTCTCGCACCCTCACGTTGGAGGTTTCTTTTAAACAGAGGAAGAAGTTAATGAATATTACATCTCATACTATAAAGTAAAAACAGTATAATAACATTGTGTGTCCTAAAAGCATGGTAGTTTATATCTCCATTGTCAAAATTTGTAGATAGGTAGGATCATGCAAAATAGATGGAACATTTTAATACTGGCTAGAGATATCACTGATCCACAATATACTTATGAAAAACAGAAATAGAAGATTCATAGACATTTGAGACACCATTCTTCTCCAACATTCTTTTTACTCTAATTCTATGTGAACAACGCTTTTTACTTATACAAATACCCATCTATTTCAGCAACATTATAGTCACCTCTGGAACTATACAGTTCTACATCAACACTTCTCTTTACAAACTGCAAAGCAACCAAATGGTTCGGCAAATTCGTTGTTTCTTTCTGTCCCCTTCAAGTGATGTTCATAAAGCATCCCTTTCTTATCGTGAAAGTAATAATAAAACACACCACCAATATCAAACCTTGTGTCACGTGATGTTCATCATTAAAAAATGACAGCACAGTATGAAAGCACAGATAAATTGTAGGCATACAAGCGACACTACCAATAGTTTCCTGTCATCTAATGAAATCACCAGCTTAAAATGAGATGAAGCAAATATACACAAATTAGATAAAAGAATGTTTCGAATAATCTTCCTTTAATTTCAGACAAAAGAAACAAAAATTACAGATATTAATTATCTAAGGCACAACATCATGCATTGCAAATAAATGAAAGCCCTGATCTATAACCTTAAGTGCTTCCCTTCTGTACACAAGAATGCTCCCGTAGACAATTGCCAAAAACACGTAGTTCAAAAACGACTGTGAAGTTGGTGCATTAATCCCTGTAACAATACAATACAAAGATAACACTTTTTAGAACTGAATAAAATCAATTTAAGTAGGGTGATTGAAGAACATAACATGCAAATGAAATTTAGAAAACAAAACCCACTGATCAAAAGACACGTTTACAAAACTCCTAAAGAAAATCAAGCCAATCCAAAAATGTTCATTAACAGATGACTTCCGTTGACTAACAACTGAGAACCAACAATAGATAAAATAAAAGAGAGAATTTCGGTGAATCGTAGGAGAATGCAGCCAAACCTTTTTTGGCCAATTCAGAAGAGGTGAAACCAGTGGAAGTGATCAGAAGAGAGAGAAACTGTCCCAACCCAAGACCTATTAACGTGTTTTTGTTCTTGAATTGGTCGAAAATAAGCATCTTTTCCTTTGCCCGGGAAAAAAAAAAGTCCAAATGTAAGATAGAATGTGAAGTTTAGCTAACACCCTTTTGCAGACACTCTACTATGCACCATTTAAGGATGTTCCAAAGAACATGGTTTCCAGAGGAAGTAGAAAAACACAACACTTGTGTTTGGGTGAAATCAGAAACAGCAATTTGCGGAGTTTACAATCGATTAGGGTTGTACGTGTCGTGATAATTCAGTTTAATCTAATTTTTATACAACTCACAATTAAATTAATGTTTACGTTTTTTATTCACCTACTTACCCAGTCTAAGTCAACTTAATTATAATTAGTTTAAATCAGTCAAATCTTTTATTAAAAAAATACTTCAAAATAAATAATACTATTATATTTTTTTAACAATTATAAAATAATTATTCGGACCTAATATCATTATTTTTAAGTTTAATTACCTTTTTCGTCCTTATATTTATAGTCAATAATCAATTTGGTATAGTGGTTTTTAAAAAATTCAATTTGTTCTCTAAGTTTTTTAAAATGTATTTAAAATGATCATTTCTGTTAAATATCACCGAACGGTGTTAAGTGGTGTTTATGTGTGGCAGACTCGTATAAGTTACGCGTATGGTGCTTACATTACTTTAGTGAATACTGAATTAGGGTTTAGGTTATTCAAATTGGGAATTACGAGGATTGCTCCCCTGTATGGATTTTGTGGTGCACTTCCCTGCTTTGATTCCATTCGGAGGTGTGCTCCCCTCATTCGATTTTTTTAGATGGCGTAAGCATCGGATACAGAATCGAAGGTTCGTAATTTTTTCTTAAAAAAACATTTTAGTAAATTAAATATATATATATATATAAGTTTATGTAAATTATTATTCACGTATAAAATTTGATGGATGTTTATTATTATAGGTGGAAATAAATTTGTTGTTATTATAATCGTTTGTATGAGAATTAAATGAAAGAGAAATAGAATATAGTGGTTTAAATAAAATGAATATGATTGGTTTGTGATAATGTTTAGTTTTAGGCTTTGTGCTAAACCCATGTTCTTCTTTCCTGTTAGTTTTGGTGTAAAAAATTGAAAATAAAAATTAATTAATTTGATATTTTTGTTGTTACGTGTATGATGACAAATAATTTTGTGGATGTTAAAAAATGGAAAGAGGTTTTTAAGGTGTTTAATAATACATGGGAAGTGCAAGAATATTTGAAATGATTATTAAAAAATATACAGTTTTAATTTTTTTAAGTATACTTTTATATATATGTTGAGAATTTAATATTTTACTTTAATTATAATTATTATTTAGTTTGTATTATTTTGAATAATCTCTTATTTGCTTAATTAAAAAGATAACAAAATTAAATGGAGACATATAAGATCTTTGGATGAATTATTAGACGCATATTTCATAATTAAATTTTCTTGAATTGATTGATACATCTTTTTTCCCATATTACTTTCACAAATTTTTCTTATTAAAAAAAACTTAAAAAATATAAGTTTAACATAATTATGTTACCAGTAATAATAATAATAATAATAATATAAATTTTAAAAAAATTATTCTATATTTCATTCATTTTACATACAAACCATTATAATAATAACACATTTAATTCTCAATTATATTACAAAAACAATATTTTTTACCCTTAAACAATTTTTTATTTTGTCAATCGAATTAAAATTTAAAGCATTTTATTTATTTGTTTTAAAAATTTGATTTTTATACACCATTTTTTCTCTTTAATTCACATATATACATTCTACTTTATATTTTAACTCATTTATATTTCTTATTCTATCTTTTAAAACCCTTTCAGAATTTAACGTCACCAATAATAAGAATCTACAATATTTTATTTTTCTTTTATCCTTTATTCATATCCTATAAAAACTGTTATAATAATAACAATTTTGTAAAATTTCATATTATTTTTAAAAAATAAATAATATTACAATAACAATTTTCACACTTAAATTATTTTTTATTTTGTTCCTTCTCATAAACCAATTAATTTTAATCTAAACATTTTTAGTTATTTATTTTAAATTTCTCTTGCACATAATAATCCCTTTCGTCAATATAAATATAGATCCACTCTATTTTTCCATTCATTTTATATTGTTTTTTTAGATTCCTTTCAACAAAATTCCACAAATAATAATAAATATCCACAAAATTTTAAAATTGTCTTATATTTTCTAATTTGTAAATTTGTTATAAATCTCAATTATAGCCCATTTACATAGTTATTTATAATAATCTTTGCATTCATTCTGCATGAACAAAGTAGGTTTATATTTATGCATGACTGAATGAACAAAGTAGGTTTATAGTTATGCATGACAGTGGTACTGATTAACACTGAGTGATCAATTTACGAAAAAAAATATATACTAGTAGGGTATCTAACTAAAATCTCATATGCTACGTGATTTTCTCTTCTCTTCGTTGATGTTTATCTGCAATGGTACAAGACAAAGAAAAAAAAATACATATACTAGTAGGGTATCTAACTAAAATCCCATATGCTACGTGATTTTATCTTCTTCTTCGTTGATGTTTATCTGCAATGGTGCAAGACAAAGAAAAAAAATACATATACCAGTAGGGTATCTAACTAAAATCCCATATGCTACGTGATTTTCTCTTCTCTTCGTTGATGTTTATCTGCAATGGTACAAGACAAAGAAAAAAAAATACATATACTAGTAGGGTATCTAACTAAAATTCGATATGCTACGTGATTTTCTCTTCTCTTCGTTTATGTTTATCTGCAATGGTGCAAGACAAAGAAAACCATATCCTTTTCTCTTTCCATGTCCCTTCCACCACACCTTTATGCATGAGTTGGATACACTTATCTATGTGAATAATGCACTCCCTTAATCCAAACATAATGTAAACACGATAATTTGGAAAATAATTTTTTGCAAAGTATACTTGATTACTTTTTGTTCAGTATTTCTTCATAAGAGTAACATTAGAAGAAAAAATTCTTCATTTTAAGGTGAAAAATATGATATTTATGTGTAAGTATGAATATATATATTTGTAAAATTAAAAAAAAAAAGTGAATTTGAAGTATTAGTATAAAGAAAAATGTTTGATGAGAAAAAAAGGTTGGTGAGATAAGAAAGAGATAGGGCATGATGTCCATAGATCTAAGATTATATATATACGGAAGAGAGAGAAGATACGTACCAATCCCATTTACCCTAATCTTCCTTCCTTCATTCCTTCTTCACGCTGTTGCTCTTCTTCTTCTTCCTCTTCCCACTGCCACACCCAAATCTTAGGGTTAGGGTTTCAGCTCTCACCAACTGTCACTCGATCTGTTCTCTGCTACCTCGCCATGGATCATCGCAAGAGGGGGAGGTCTGAAGCTGCCTTCAATGTCAATGGCGGCGCCAAGAAATTCAGGCCAGGTTTGTTTCTACTCCTTCATCACTTACCGTATTCTCCTCTTCTTTCTGCTTACCACTTACGTAATTCCAATCTGCTTTCACTTTTATCGTGCTTTTGCTCTTTACTGTTCATCAATCTTTCCAACACGCGCTGCCCGTATTTTGTTCTGTTTTGTTTTCATCTGCGCGCCATTCACAAGTGTTAAAAAATGCTAGGCCAATTTCGCTCCCGGTTCCATCGTTCTTTTCTTTAAAAAAACATTTATTGTTGCATATTGTTAATGTTTTCAACGAGATGTTTGTTTGAAACAGTTAAAATTTCATGTTCTCGTACAGATGCAGTTTTGTTAATATTTTTACAGATAAAATTTCATTATCACATCAATTTACGTTCTGTCCTGGTAATATGTATGAGATGTTGAATTATTGTCTCGTGCACCTTCTCCGAAAACACTCGGTATACGTAGGCTTAAATGAGCTAATATTGGTCAAATAATAAGAATAAATGGTTATTGGATATTATCCAAGTTGAATCATAAAAGATCAATGGAATTTTAACTGAGAGAACTTAATTAATGTTCTGTAACAGAAACGGACTCCTTTCCAACTGGTTTAGGAAGCAAATCGAAGCCATGCACAAAGTTTTTCAGGTTCAAATCTTTAACTTATCTAAAATAAAAATTGAATGCACTTTCGTATATGTATAAATTTTCTAATGTTTTAGATAAAATTGATACACAGTCTCTTCAAGCTGAATCCATATGATTTGACTAATGAATTGGGTAATTAAAGCTGTGATACAGGTCCTACTTCTAATTATGATAACAAGAGTATGAACAGAAATTGTTGATTCTCAAGAATGATCAGTTCTATTAAGTGCTTCCTGGGAAATATATAATTGAAAGCAAGGGGTGTGATGCCAACCACTGAAATGGATAGAGCAGTACATGGCCTAAGACACATATATCTATCAATACACTAACAACACACTTCTTTCTTATTTTTGTATGGAATTGTTGAATTACCTGATTTTCAATTGATCTCTATTATGCAATGATGATAATGTGGTTCTTGTGTTGACTATACTGCTTAGCTGATGTATGCTGTTGTGCAATTGTTTGATATATTACTCTCGAGGCTGATACATGCTGTATTTTTGTCGCCTTAATAATATTGAAGTCTGAGGACTTCTTCCATTTGGTTTTGAATGCGTCAATTTGAAGATTAACCATGGCTTGGAAAAGTAATGCCTAATAATATTATAGAGTTTGTAACCATGGAAACTGGAATGGCTTTAGATTTCTAGGAAAAGCATTGTGATAATTTGAAAGTGCTGAAATCTAGAAATAGAATAAAGAAAATAATCTTCAAAAAATTTGATCATATCGCCACATAACTCATTTTTTTATAATTTTCAGATAATTTTTTGTGTGCAGATGTGTAATTATTCAGAATAGTCTTCCAAATACCATAATGTCTTGTATTGCCGAACACAGTTAGCCCTAATATACTCCAAATGTATACAGAAGTCATGATGTCTTCCATTAGCAATTCTTTTCTTTTGAAAATACTTCCAACTGTTATATTCCAAATAATAGGACTTTAAATACTCTGCAAGGTATTGCACCTTCCTATTTTCCATTAACTTATCTTCAAAATCTTTTCTAGACCGGCATTGGTGTTGTCGTGTATTTATTCTAAATCTTATTTAATCAGAATTCATCCGTGCGCAGATCAGTCATATTCTTTATCACGTCCTCTCGATCGAGAGCAATCTTTTGTTGTATGCTTAGTTTTACAATACATATTCTGTACCTGATTTTTTATTTATTTGTAAAAATAGCTATTTTACAATACATACCATACCAATATTTGTAAAATATTAGGATTAAGCCTTTTACCTGTTTTTTTGGGCCCAAAGAGGAAGCTTTACTAATATTTGTATTTATGAACCATTAAAAATTGTGATGTTGTCATCTTTACTCATTTGCTCTCTGCTTTAGAAGATACAGATATCTGCTGGGAGTGTTTGTTATCTGTCTAGCAAGTTAGAAGCCTTGCATGCCTTGGTAGTCTATACTATTGTATATGATTGCTTGTTTACATTAGAAGTTTGATCCCTGACACTCTGTTTGGTTAGAAATGGAGTGGAAGGAAATAAAAAATAGGGAGATTGGATTGAAATATCAAATTTCCACTATTTGTAAATTTCTCTTTTTTAAGTGTTTTTTGGTAAATTTGTCTTGATGTTCTTGTATACTCATTAATCTGTGTTTTTATCTATTTACTCGTGAGTTTTCCACTCTCTTGTTTTCTTTGTTCCATCTGTCTATGTTCTCTGTTTGTCTTGTCTCTGGTCTGAGTTCTTAGATGTGTTCACATATCCTCGTTAATCTGTGTTTTCATCTGTTTTCCCAGGAGTTTTTGCCTCTCTTGTTTTCTTTGTTCAATCAGTCTATGTTCTCTGTTTAGTTTCTCTCTGGTTTGAATCTTAGATATACCTTTTGGTCAACGATACTGACCGAAATTATTCACTCCTTTTTTTCTCCATTTTTTGTTAGTTAGCCATGACATTTTTTGTTACTAATTTACTTGTATGATTGCTTAAGAGAAAAGATCTATAACTTCTTATTGTTAATTATGAACATGTCAAGATTTAAGTATTTTTGAAAATTTGTATGTTTTTAGTATGAATTATATCAAATGTACAAGAAACTTTAACAATGCAAGTCATTTGTTATGCACTGTGATGCTATTGTGTTTTTGGGGACAACTGTTACAGTTTACTTTCCAGGATTGGTAGTTGTGTCTTCTCTCTATTCTGTACTGTTGCTTCTAAGTCAGTCTAAGTGACCACGGTGAATGTTTTTGTTGTTCACTTGTTGAAAGAATAGCAGATAAACATTACATGTAACATAGAAAAGGGATGTATGTGTAGATTACTTACGAAGAAGGAATAAGACTATGACTTGGGATGTTTTCATAAAATTCATGCAACCGTGTTACATGGATCTGGGATTTTCCATTATTTTCTTCTAATGTGTATTCTTAATGTTCATTCATTTGGTAATTTGATGTTTATAGCCTCTATATGTTTGTTACCTCGACTATGAGAAATCAGATTGAGCATTGAGTTAGTGCTGAATCTTATTATTTTAGACTTCAAAATTATTTATGATTTCTATATTACTGTTAATTAGATATGCCATGCTATAGTTTGTTACGTATGATTTCTTTTCTCATAAGATGCGCTCTAATTTCTAAGCTTATTTGTCCTTGATAATCATGTTCCTTGCATTATTCTCTTATTGTCATTAGAATAATTTGCCATCTTATTTATGATATACTTTACCAGTCTGAACTGAACCTTTTTTTCTTCTCCCGTACTGTCATTTGGTATTCAATATTGTTTGTTACTTCGGTCATCCATCATTAGTATTTTCACGGCTAAAAATTCCCAGATAATGTTATATTATATTTGCTTAACTAGAGGAAGATGATGTTAATTATGAAAATTAAAAAAATGGCATTAGTTTTGTAAGGGAAAGCATTCTTGATACATTTTAAATGAATCATCTTAATTCTTAAAAGATGCTACTTTGTTGTATATCATTTGTCTGACTTTTTAGCTTCTAATTTTCAGTTCATACTTCATAGAATGAATTAGCATTTTACTGAGGTCCCGGAATCTTACTAGTTGATTATATGATAACCTCATGTCGTCTTCTTTCCTCTATAATGCAGCACCTCTGGCTGTCCATTCGGTGAAGGATGTCATTTCCTGCATTACGTTCCCGGTGGCTTCAAAGCAGTCTCTCAGTTGATCAATGTTGGTAGCGATCCTGCCATCCCTCATGCTGGTAGAAATCCTATTCTACCATCCTTCCCTGACGGGTCTTCTCCTCCAGTTGTTAAGACCCGATTGTGCAACAAGTTTAATACGGCTGAGGGTTGCAAATTTGGTGACAAATGTCACTTTGCCCATGGTGAGTGGGAGCTCGGCAGGCCCACGGCACCATCATATGAAGATCCCCGAGTTATGGGACAAATGCCAAACAGCAGGATAGGTGGACGTGGCGAGCCCCCATTTCCAGGTCACGGAGCAGCTGCCAGCTTTGGAGCCTCTGCCACTGCAAAAATCAGTATCAATGCTTCACTAGCTGGAGCAGTGATTGGAAAAAGTGGTGTGAACTCAAAGCAAATTTGTCGTGTAACAGGAGCTAAACTTGCCGTAAGGGATCATGACACGGATTCTAACCTCAGAAACATCGAACTTGAAGGAAGTCTCGATCAGATAAAGCAAGCCAGTGCCATGGTACACGAACTTATTTTAAATATTAGTGCTGCCTCTGGGCCTCCAATGAAAAGCTTTTCTACACAGAATTCTGCCCCCACAAGCAACTTCAAGACCAAGCTCTGCGAAAACTTCACTAAAGGTTCCTGCACTTTTGGGGAAAGGTGTCACTTCGCACATGGAACTGATGATTTGCGCAAGACTGGAATGTGATACTGTTATAATATAGTTTAAGTGGTTTTAGTGAGGAAGGATTGAATTGTGCAAAATTTTCTAGTTTTTCAATTTTTTTTCAATCAGCTTCTAATTTGCTACATGATAACTAATGGTGAGTCTTACCACAGCTTCTGAAATTCGATTGCCTCTCACTATCACTCTTTCATATTTCATAATTTTCACTTTCTTCCTCTTCCCTTCCACTCTTCCCTCTTTAATTCCCTGTACTAAATATATTTTTCAGCATTAGTGTTACTTTAATCTGTTAATTTTAGTATAATAGCAATCTTAATCTTCTTACTGATATGAATAAAAGAAAACAAAGTAATTTCAAAAATAACTTTAAGAAAAAATATTTTTATTTAATATAAAGTGACTTTTTTAGTGTAAATATTTTACCTTTTAATGTGAATATGTAAAATTATTTTAATTATTTTCTTCTATTTTATCTCCTCAAAACCCTCATTCTTATACTTTTTTATAATTTCTAAGTTTTATATTCTCACTTCCCATATGTTCTTCTTTTTAACATAAGTAACACGATATTTTGATCTGAAATTTTAATTATTTATGACATTGTATAAGATAAACGTAATATATCGCAACAAAGCATTTTTTTTTATAATCGGGAAGGCTATATTCTCATATTTCCATAAAAATGATTTTGTAGGAAGCGTGTTAAAAAAACATGGCCAATAAAAAGAGAGAAATCACAATTTCGAATCTCAAAAAATTAAGAAAATTGTGTGTACCAAACACCCCCAAAAGTAAATTGATTATTTGTGTTAAAAGCATATTTGTAATATTTTATTATTTCAATATTTTTAGGAAATTCTAATGAAATTAAAAACTACATTAAAAACTACTTTAAAATTCGATGATTGACAGCTGGATTAATGAATGAGAGAATTGAAAAAAAAATAACTTTTGATATTTTTTTGAAAAAAACTTGCTTTATTATGTTACCTATATACTTATTTATAATATTAAAATAGCTATTTGTGTACAAATTAAAAATAAAAATGGTAGGATAAAATCGTATTAAAAAATAGATTTCAAGTGTAACTTAATCTCAAAAAAATTAATTTATAAGATAAAATTTTCATTACAACTCATACGTATAAAATTATATATTAATGGGCGATAGTCTAATAATAAATAATAAATGATAAGTCCATCAATTTTCGTTAAAATACTGTTCAACAACTTTTGTTAGGATAAGTTTTAGATGCTTATAATAAAATCAGCTTATCAATTATATGAGTAAGACATTAAATGTGGTATTCTTCCATAACTAATGAAACTTTTGTAGTAGTTAAATAGCTGTCGAACATATTTTGCTTGATTGTCACATACACATCAGACAGAGTGGTTTTGTGATGAATTTGCAATGTTGAAGGTGTGATGTGAGAAGACGCAACCATGACAGCTTAGTCTGTCATGAAGATGTTCTTGCACATGTCTTTGGCTCCTTAACTGAATGATTTGCTTCCATGCCATGGCATTTGGCAGCACCACTGCCAAGAGAAGATGATACATTCTTGCATTATAATTGCCCTCATGTCTCCTTCTTTCTTATAATTCTCTTTCAAACACTTCAAATGTCAAGCATAACATATTGTCTTCAAATGAATTTGATCTGCATCTGATCATCAAATAATACAAAACACATGAAAAGAAGATGCAGTAAAAATGCAGTAGAAGGTGATGTTGATGATGATGAATGGAAGAAAACAATGAGTGAGTGATTAATTTGACAGGAGACAGGAGTATTTAATAGTGTTGTTACATGTTAGAGTGTGTGTCTTTTCAAACTGTGTTCAAATGCATTATGCTTCTTCTCTTTCATGATGAAGATCAAACATGAGGTGGAACAGTATCAGCCACTGCTTCTAAACCTAAATATTGGCCAAACAAAATATGTGGATGTAATATTTATATTTATATATTTTTAATAAATCTTATGACTTTTCTATCAGTAAAAATATAATAAATAAAACAATTTAAATATGGTTCAATCCTTATATAAACAATGAAAATAAAACACATCTAACAAATTCACACAAAAAAAACCAAAGTACTAATAGAATCTACTTCAATTTAGAACAACTACCTAAATCTTAAACCCTAAACCTTAAACCCCAAACTCTAAACATGTTAATGATTTTGATCTTTCTCTTCTTGCAAATGTTTTAACTAGGATCTATTCTCTTTTATGTCTTCCTTTAAATTAAACTTTAATATTTAAAATAAATTGCGAATAATTAAAATAAATTTAAACAGTCAATTAAACTATCAATTTTATATACTTAAAAATGATTATTTATTATGAATTCTTACAAGTTCCAATATAATTGGAATACAATGATAGGATAATTGTTTTATTATATTATTATTCAATTATTATTATGAGAAAATCATCAAACAAAAATCAATTTTAGTTAGTGATAAAAAATAATTAATTTCTATATGAATTAAATTAGATATTATATTAGAGACTACAAACATTATTAACATCTAATTTATTCAATATAACACTTAATTATTTTATCTCTAAAATCGATGTCTATTTAGTGATTTTATAGTAGTGTCAACAATCTCTTTGAGTATTCCTTATTTGTCTTAAACTCTTTCATCTTTTGCCTCTCAAATTTTCTTATCAAAATTAGAAACTTTTGTGGCTCGAAACTTTTTGTCTTTTTCTTAATTTCCTAACAAATAATCCCAAATTCATTTGGAATATCATTTGTGAAAAAACAAACAAACATGACTTTGCTTTCTTTCTACATTTTGATTTGGATCGTGGTGTTATTAGACAACAAATGTAATCCTCTTCTACAACTTCTCATAGATATATAGCCTCTTTAGATAAATTTGCATTCTTACAATCTATAAATCATATTTTTCGTTAAAAAGTGAAATAAACTACTTGTAATTTTTTCTTCTTCTTACATTCTATATGTCCCATAAGAATGATAACTCTAATGTCATTGTTGAAATTTTTAGGATTTTAAGTGTTTTATATAAAAACTTATGATTTATTTTATTTGTATACTTATATATACAACAAAATGTAACATAATATCAAATTTTCACCAATGAAAACACCTCAAATTTAAAAGTAAATGCTAATATTATATAAAATTACCTAGTTTTATAACTTTTGAAAAACATACTTATAAAACAATTAGTAGTGGTTGTATATTTACATTCACTATTTAGGACTAATATAGATATTTCTTTGAAATAACTACTTAAATTGTTAATATAATTGTTTATGAGAAAATTTAATTTATAGGAGATAAATTTCATTATACACTACTATTAGGGTTTAGGGTTATTAAATAGAAAACAATTTAAAGATAAAATAATTAATTGTTATATTAACAAAATTAAATACTATTTTAAATATTAAAAAAATTATTGATTTTTAAATTAGTTTATATTATTTATAAATAGTTTCTAAATTGATATCTAATTAGTTACAAAGATTTTAACTACCAAATTCTAAATTTTTCTAAATTTGATAGAAAAACATAAATGAAAACATGGTATTTATAAATGATATATATTTATTAATTGTAAATGTACATGATTAATTAAGCTAAGGTATAAATGGATAATCTAAGCAGCAATTAACAAATCACTGGCTCAGAATCCATATCCTTTGAACCAAAATTAATGACAAACAGAAGCCTAACACAGTGTATGATGCAGCTCTTATTGACTCAATACAATAATGGTTGGGAGAGAAAATAAATACTCAGCACACTTGCATTGCACAACTTCAAACTCTCAAACCTTGCTATTTACATCTTCCTGTTCTTGCTCTTGTTCTTCCATGTCACTATCTTCAACATTGATGTTCTTGTACCACTTGGCACACAACAAGTACAGCACAAAGTCAAAGGCTGCAAGCCCTGCAAGCAGAAAGAAGAACCTATCCATGTGCCCTGTGTTCAAGTTCTCAGGAATCCAACCTTTGTTTTGGCCCCTTGCTGTTATGATCATCACCATGTTCACCAGCATGCTGCTCACATAGTTTCCAAGAGAAATTGAAGCCATGCAAAGTGAGCTCCCAAAGCTCTTTATTCCATCAGGGGCTTGTCCATTGAAGAACTCCAATTGACCAACATACATGAAAACTTCTGAAGCACCAACCAAAACATACTGTGGAATTTGCCAAAATATGCTCAATGAACTAGTCTTTTGGCCATGAATTATCCGTTTGAGCCTTGCAATCTCTGTGGCACCAGATGCAACCATTGCCAACATGCCAATAACTAGCCCAATTCCCATTCTTTGAAGCTCACTTAGACCCTTTGGATTCCCACTCAGTTTTCCAGCAAATGGAACAAGGATTTGGCGATAGATTCCAGTGCACACAAGAACACTGCAGATGTCAAATGCAGACATGCTTGCTGCAGGCAAATGGAAACTTCCTATGTAGGAGTTCATCACATCTCCTTGCTCAACAAACAGAGAAGCCATTTGTGTAAACACTACTGAGTAGATAATGGTGCATAGCCAAACTGGTAACATTCTTAACAAGCATTTGGCTTCCTCCACCTGTGTCACAGTGCAAAGCCTCCATGGATTTTTTGAACTTAGCTCCTCGTTCTCTTTGATTGTTGCTGCCTTGTCCATGAATCTTTCCAACATCAAGAACAAATCACAGATATAAGTTTCAATACAATTCACAGTTATGGTTATCAAGTAGGTGTACTAATTCAATCAACACAACTAGGTGTTAAAAAACACAGCATAATATTTTCTTCCATTTCATATGGAAAAATCAAGCATCAAGAACAACTTTCCCAGAAAGAATGTACTTTAAGCCTATTCTTGTTAGGATAGATTTTAAAATAGCTCTGATATCCTATTATGAAATTGACTTTAAACTTAATTCAACTCTCGTAAAATCGACTTATGAAGTGAGGTTTGCATACACTTATAAAGAATGAATTATCCGATCTCCAAACATGTAGAGTTGAGTTCATGATTTGGTCCAAATGTTACTTTTTACAAAAGAAAACAAAATTTGTAATCATAACTTGTTATTAAATCTCAATGCTTACTTAAAATCATCTGTGTGCCGAATCTTTCTGCTGCCTTTTATAGCAGATTTTGCACCATCGACCTCAAAAAGTTCTTCTGCCTTTGCTGGAGCAGCCTTCCATTTCCTAAAAACAGCAGCAAATACCTGAGCAATCCTCACCACTGGGTTTCCACATGGCTTCACATATCTATATCTTGGAGTTCCCAGTAAGAAAGCCAAAAAGGCTATGACAGCAGAGACCAAAGATACCAAGAAACCCATTGTCCACTTCCCTGTATCCTCGTAGTAGACCAGCACAGTGTTGGAAAACAAAGAACCAACATTGAGGGCAAAGTAAAAGTAGCAGAAGAAAGCTACTTTTGCATTTTTCTCGTTTGGATTTTTCTCATTGTATTGGTCAGCACCAAATGTTGCTAAGGTGGGTTGGTGCCCTCCATAACCAAATGCCACTAGATATATGGACAAGTAGAAAATGTCGTCTCCAATTGATGAAGGTTTACAAGGAGTATTGCCATCACCACAACCAGCTGGGTTGATCAAGAAACGCCAAGACGACAATGAAGACAGTGCTAAGCCCTATTAAATTCAAAGTGTCAGAAGCTAGAAACTATGTAATACAGACATGAAACTATGCAACACAAACACTGATACGAACATGGATACGACATGAACACGAATACGAAGATATACGTATAATCTTTAAAATGTAGGACAAGAGAACACAGATCTATATATTATATAAATTGATAATAAAGTTTATGTACACAAGTATGTTTCAAAATGATTTATTCCTTATTTTTATAATCATAATAAAAATTTATACAATAAATTTGAGTTTCTAGAAAATTAATGTATATATTTTTAAAATTGTGTTAAAATCCTGTTATAATTATAAAAAATCCAATAAATATTTTTTAAATTGAAAATTTTGTCTGATACGTATTTTACCACTGTCAGTTTCCGATACGTGTATCCGACAAGACTATAAAAGTTTGATAACATTGTTAAAAGTAAAAGACTAAAAGTAATATACCAGAACGAAAATAAGCTGGAAGACCATGCAGGTTAAGTATCGACCCCAGTATGAATCGCTCAGAAATGCTCCGATCAATGAGAACATATAAACAGTTCCGATCCACTTGCTGACATTATTAGCAGCACTCACATTGTCTTGACCAAGAACTCTGGTTAGGAACAGAACCAAGTTCACGCCAACTCCAAAGAAGGCTAGTGTAGCTAGTGCTTGATTCACTGACAAAACAAACCAAAAGCCAAAAGAAACAACATGTAATCAAACAAACAGATAGATAATTCCACATAAATTTAATAAATCGATTTTATAAAGTTGAGTTAGACTTAAAATCTACTTCTTAATAAATCACGAATTGAAAAATGAATCCATGGATCATTTGTTCATTACCTAGCAAGAGGCTTGCAACTTTAGCTCCTCCTATTTTCTTTTCATCCGCTCTGCTACTTCTCTCCATAGCAGATTCTTCTCTGTAGCTGCTATCTCCTTCTGTTACCTATTTAAAGCAAATATCATTCAAAAAAAGACAATTAATTTTCCATTTTCCCCCCATAAATGAATCTATCTACGATTTTACAGTGGTGTACTTAGCATCAATGCATCACACATACAAATATAATCAGTTATTTTTCACCATGTCTATAACAAGTTTTGGAATCAGTATTGAAGTATTGACACGTTAGACGCCATGTACTTTTAGACGTGTTAAATATGTGTGAAGAGCTGTTCATTACATCTTTCCAAATGAATGTGTAGAAATTATTGTATGAATATTATTGTTGCCATTTGCAGTACCTTGTTTGTGGCAATATTGGGGGAGTTGGCAGAGAAAGAAGTGGCCATTTTTGGTAAAATCTGCATGATGCAAAGTGCATGAACTCAAAGTGATAACAAGGTAGCCAAGAAGAGATGTTAATTGATTGAGAAAGGAAAAGACTTACAAAGGGAAGAGAAGAAGAAGTATAAAGATGAAGAAAGTGTTGAAAGGGTGAAGAGTGTTGTTGATGGTGTGGTTGGATTATAGCATGCAATATATAAGGGTGTGAGGGACGTGGGGAAGAAAGGGATATGAGTTTGAAAGTAAGGTTTATTATTGATGTAGCTGAGCCAAAAATACGGAAATCTGAAATGATTGGAGTTGATAAGAGGAGAGAAAGTGACAATTTGGATGAGAATAGTGGTCATGAACACTCAAAAGGGAAGGAAAGAAATCTTAAACTCTAAAATGAACGACTCTGTGCCACAAACTAGTCACTTCACCCATAAAATACTGACACTGTATGTAGGGACTTGCCCTTTCTTTTTCCACCTATTACACTGAATCTGACATCTTCTCGTCCTTTTCAAACTCACATTTTTCATTTCTGATACCTTTACTTCCATTTCACTTTTCAATTATTTATGTGGTAAATCTTTTTTCCCAATTTTTCAATTATATATTCTGAATCGGTCAGATAGAAAGTATGCATGTCGAGTGGCTGAGAAGGCTAAAGAAGACAAAGGATGAGTGTAAACGTCACTGGAAATATTACGTGGAAAAGCACACAAGTCTCAGTGTTAATAAGGCATAAAAGAGAAATAAAATCAGTTAAGTATAAAATCGGTTAATAAGAGATAAGTAGAAAGATTAAAATGATATGACATGTCCAATAGGTCCATTAGTAAGTAGTGTAAATGGATTGAATGTTTAGTTCAGTTTTTTAGTTTTTCTAGAGAATAACTAACATAAACACTGACTTAAGCTTTTGAGTGTTTCTGCAAGTACTACTCTACAAATCGAGAGATCAAAAAGTAATTCCAAAACACGAGTGAGCAAGAGAAAAGAGACGAAAGGAGAAAATAAGGAACTGGAAAGACGAAGTGAAGACAGATTGTGAGTCACTCTCTCTGATATAATTAGTACAAGTACAGATTCCAATTTTCATTCATCATCTCAACCATCCATCCACTTTGTGTGTTTTTCTTATACTGAACCATCAATCCACCTTGTAGTAAATTGCATGCAAGCAAGGGAATCCCTTGTTTTGTGGTTCTGTTAAACGTTGTTGACAGTTGATGAATAGGTTATTCCACCATCAATATGTAACCACAGGCTAATTAATTGCTTGAATTGAACCTTCCTACAACATGCAGAGTTCCGAATCATGTTATGAAACGAAATCTCGTATTATCCTATTCATCATCTTTGTTAACATGTTTAGTCATGTAAGTAACAGTTCAGTGAACTCATCACCTACAATGCAAAATGTAAAGTTGACATCACTTTGCTTGGTTTGAACACAAACCATTGTGCAGAAAAATACAAGGAAAAGAGTATGACAAATCAATACAATCTCACATAATTGGTCTATAATTGAGATTTTCAAATATACTGTTCAAAGTTGGATTGTATACAGAGAAATATCAGTACTGCACTGCACACTCAAATTATTAACAGCCATTTATATTGACATAGCAAAATACAACTAAATTTACTCAGTCAAAGGGCTTAGCTTTTAACAAAATAACACACCAATTGAATTGAAGCATTTGCTGAAAAATCCACATAACCTTTTAGGTGTCATTCTTCAAGGTTCCAAAAAAACTGCATTAAATATACACTGATTAGTTTATATATAACCTTACTTAAAAATAGATTCCTATTTGTTACCCTTGCTATTTTAAAAAATATGCATGCAACTTCTTTATTATTTTTTTATATATATATATATATATTCATTTCAATTACCAGAAAATAACATACTTTGAATTTAAAGTTCACACCTAATAGAAAAAAAAAACAAAAAAAGAATGTCAATTGATCATGAAGGGTTATGAGGACTTGAAATTATTTAAAAAATGAAATTAACCTTTTTATTCAAATATTATCATTTTTTATTGTTGTGTTCATTGACTAGCTAGTGATTTTGAATGTTTTTTTTTAAAAATATTTGTACAATTCTCTTAAATCTTATAAACTCAAAAAATATTTTTAAATGTTTAAATTCTTCCTATATGAATTAATTTTTTAAATGTTTTACAATTTGTCTGAAAATTTGAAGACATTTGTAGATCTAAATAGTATTTTAAAACTCAATAGACCTTCCTAAAACTCAATCCAAAAACCTAATATATGAGTACAAAAACTCCCTCTCTTTTGTAGATTGTTCCTTCATAATGAGTACAAAGCTAAATAGTTTTGATGAACACTGTATGTTGGATTAATCTGCAGTGCTCCGACAGAAACCTAAAATGTTTTGATACTTTTTCGAAGAGAAATACATCTACAACCATTAAAACAACATTACAATTCTTAATACTATTATTTTATTTTATATTATTTAATTATTATATATATTTATATCTAAATCTATCATATAAAAAAAATTATATAGAAACCTTATATTATGCTAAGAGTAGATGGTGATGAGGTGAAAAGATTACTGGTTTTACTAAATTAAGGTTTCAGCCACTTCAGATTTGCTTCACACACAACTTCATTTTTGTTTTATCTATTTGTTCCTTTTTCCAACTGCGCTGTTACTGCTACCAAATTTAGTTTCTACCACAATTTTAGCCATCACAAAACTGAGAAACAAAGTGCCTCTCTTCCTCTCACCATTTTTTCCCTGTTAATTAACCACTTCCACCTTTATCTGTTGTATTCTCATCCCTTTCAAATTCAAAGATCAAAAAGAAATAACAACGATAAAAGATACTTATTTTGATCTCTCCTGACAAAAGGGACACGATTCAAGGATGATATCAACCCTATGATTTTTAGTTTTCAGTTGAAAGTTTCTGAAGTGTTTCTTATTTATTTTTTCTTGCTGATAAAGAAAAAATGAACAGAAACAAGGAAAGTTATTCAGATTGTTGTGGGGAAATCAATTCTGCAGCATTTGACGCCATGCAAGAGGAAAACAGAGCAGCAGGGTCGTTGTTTCAGAAGTTCAAAGGCGTGGTGCCGCAACAAAACGGGAACTGGGGTGCCCAGATATATGCAAACCACCACAGAATCTGGTTGGGGACTTTCAAATCCGAAAGAGAAGCTGCAATGGCGTATGACAGCGCCAGCATAAAGCTCAGAAGCGGAGAGAGCCACAGAAACTTCCCATGGGACGATCAAACGGTGCAAGAGCCAGAGTTTCAGAGCCATTACAGCACAGAAGCAATGCTGAGCATGATCAGAGATGGCACCTACGCATCACACTTTGCCACGTTTCTCACCACTCGTAAAACCCAACAAGGCGTTGTTGCAAAGCACGTAACTTTGAAGTGTGATGAGGAGGAGAAGCTCTGCTGCACCCTGCTTTTTCAGAAGGAGCTGACACCAAGTGACGTGGGGAAGCTCAACAGGCTTGTGATCCCGAAAAAGCATGCAGTGAGCTATTTTCCTCCGGTGTGTGAGATTGCAGAAGGGCACGAAGAACATGGCAGTGTTGACGTTGAGGTTGCGTTCTATGACAGGTTGATGAGACTGTGGAAATTTCGATACTGCTATTGGAAGAGCAGCCAGAGTTACGTGTTCACAAGAGGGTGGAATCGGTTTGTGAAGGACAAAAAACTGAAGGCCAAGGATACCATTGCGTTTTTCATGTGTGAACCTGTGGATTGGAGAAAAGGTGGAGAAGGAGAAGCTTTTGGATTGATTGATGTAATTTATAACTCAGATGATGAGAGAGGTTTGAAGTGTTTTGGAGAGTTGGTTTGCACTGAGGAAGAAGAAGACACCAAAGAGGAAACCATTGAAAAGGATTTGAATACACAAAAGGGTTTGAGACTCTTTGGTGTTTTCATCAAATAGTTTTAATTTAACTCTCCAAATCTCATTTTATAAACCGATTTTACAAGTTTGAATTAAGTTTAATCACTTCTTAATATGATATCAAAGATCTTTCGAACCTATCCTAACAATTATTTGTTGAAGTCACCTACTAGCAGACCTTTATCGGACAATCCATAATAATATAGTCTCATACATTAACGTGAGAAGTGTTTATAACTGGATGCAAATCTCACCTTATAAAACAGTTTTTTGATATTAAATTAGACTTAAAATTACACTTCTTAATACTAAACAACTATATCACATTTTAGAGTATTATGAAATAACACCAACTTTTCTTTATATTTTTTTAACATCTATATAACCTCCTTTATACTAATTTACTTTGTAATATTTTAAAAAAATTAAATGAGTTTATATAATATATGTTGTAGATCCACATCGACTAGATATTAGAGTCTTTCATTGTATATAATTGTGTACAAACTTCAACCTCATGAGTCAGTAAATTGAGTTAGACTTAAAGTTCACTTTCTGATATTGTATAAGAGTTATTTCGAGTCTATTCTAACGAATATTTAAAAAAATAGCATAAGGAAATATATATAATCTTGCGAAACTTTGAATATAATTAACAAAATTAAATTTGGGTGAAAAAGATTATAATCAATTGAATTGTAGTTTAATAGGTAATTTCTCAAATAGAATCATATTAAGAGATTTTGAAAATGTATTTTTACTATTCATGCATTAAGAGGGACAACATGTTCTTTACATGCTCAATTTCTGGGTAGGTGAAGAGAAGTTTGTTCTGTTGAGATGAAATAGAAGTAAAGAGAATCAATTTTGTTTTTGGCTTACTTTTCCTATTTTTTGGTATTGCAGGCACGCACACGTCTTTTGTGCGTCTTAGATATACGTTTTAGTTAAAAAATTATTAATTTAATACAATTTAATAGAAAAAATATATATTAATTTTTTAAAAATTTAAATTTATTATATAAATTGTTATTATAATTATAGAATAAAAAATAATTTTTTATATTTTTCTATTAAAAAAATTAAAATATATTTATACATTTATTATCAATTTATATAATTTATAATTATATAATATATAGATTTATATGAAATTATACTTAACTTTTATGTTTATCTCCGTTGTGTTTATATTATCGTGATATATATATTATCGTGTTTATATCTATATCGTATCAATATCTATACCATTATTTATACTATGTTTTTATACTTTATAAATAATAATTAAAAAAATAAGCAAATTAAGAAGAAAAAGAGAAAGCAATTTTGACTGAAGCGGGAAAGTAAACCGTCATTGAAATTTCCCCACTCTCATTAAAATTCAAATCCTAAAAGGGCAAGGTAAAGGGTTCAAGAAACACTTTTGAAATTGCTTTCAAATTTTAGCAAAACCCCTTTCAATCCCAAATTAGGGTTTTGGGTTTTGACAGAATGAAGCGTTCGCGCAGAGGCAATGCTGATGCCGATGCCGATGGCGTTGCCGAGGGAGGTGCCAAGGAGAAAGCGGCGAGCGAGCAGAACCCCGCCACTCGCAGAGTCATACGCTCCCAGTTCCTCAAACTCAAGACTCTCATCAACGGTACATAACATTACCACTCACTCTTCAATTTATGCTAAATTCAATTTTTATCCCTAATTAGCTAACCCTAAACACACCTACCAGAGAAACGAGATGATTTGATGAACACGGAATCCGACAACTTCGACACAATTTTGGACGAGTTCGACAAGTTACATGACCAAGGTAGGTAGCTGTACTTGTTCCTTTGCTATTGTTCTCGTTTTTGTTCACGTTGTTATAATCTTAACTTTGTAGTGATTGGTCTGGTTGGATGGAATTTTGCAGTTGAGAAGCCCAGAGAGCAGGTTGCAGATGCAGAGGCGCTGTTGGATCTGACGCGCACTCTGTTTGGATCTGTTAGGTCTTTGGCGAACGAGGGTGTCACCCCTTCTCAGTTCGTTTCCTCTTTGCTCATACGCCATGGCCAAGGCCAAGACTCAATCGATTGGCAGAAACTTGGCCTTGCGGTTTCCCCAATCTTCCTCTCCGTTCATGGCTCTTCTACCATGTCAGTTCCTCTCCTCTATTCCTTTCACAATTCTATAATACTTTGTTCTTATCTTGTTTTTTTTTATAGGCTTGGGCCCATGGACAATGAGTTCAAAAAACGAAGAACCGGAGTGCGCAAACACCGTGATCCTCGCCCAACCGTAACTACTAGGCCTGAACAGGTCACTCCCCTTTTCATATTCCTAGGCCATTCCTACAAAACTTTGTTTCACAATGTCGTTACTACTTGTTTTAAGTTCACGGTGCATGAAAATAAAATTTTGCGCATGCATATTTACCTTGGTGACACTTTGTGGCTGTTGTGAAACAGATTGATTTATCTATGTATTTTATGTTTGTGAGTGCACTGGTGTTTATTCATTGTTGTTTGTTTCGAGCAGCTTGATGAGGCTGGTGCAGTGGAAAAAACTGATACTGACATAAACATGGCAACTATGTTTAACATCTTGAGGAAGAAAAAACGTGTCCGACTTGAAAATTTAATTATCAACAGAAAGTCTTTTGCTCAGACCGTGGAAAATTTGTTTTCTCTTTCATTCCTAGTGAAAGATGGTCGGGCTGAGATCAGTCTGGATGAAAATCGTTTGCACTATGTTTGTAAGATGTGTTTCCACCTCAATCGACTGAATACTTGGTTCGTTTTTCTTTTTTGTACCATGGGTACTTATGCTGTCTTCTTTTTCAGGTCCTAAAAATGCTCCAGCCGCTAACTTAGTATCATCAAAAGAAGTTTCTTACACTCATTTTGTATTCAGATATGATTACCAAGATTGGAAGGTATGGATGGTACCCGAATGTAAGGTTGGAATTCAAGGAGCAATAGGGAAATTTAATTCTATGATTGACTTTTTATGGGGTTGCAATCATTCAGGGTTACAACATCATTGTTTAAAAAGGGAAAAAACTGATAATAATGTCATGAGTGGTTTTCAATCCTGACAGTTTCAATGTATGTTGTATAGCACTGGTAGTTAATTAAAAATATATGTACGTTGTTGATTTTATGAAGTGTTGAATTATATGCTGTAGGCAAATAATACTATAATTCACATGCCTTTTTCATTTAAAGGCCTGGACATTAAATTACAAGCCTCTGTATAACCCTGCCAACGTTGTTTACAGCTTATGAAAGATGCTGTGCCCGAAGGGGAAGACTTGATGCCGCATCGGGATCAGTGTTGTGCTGGTGCTGACCCTCAGGAAAGGAAGGGTGGGGATGATTCCCAACTTGCTTTGGCTTTAACACCTATCAGGAAGCTATCACGGAATCGAGGACTGGTTGTGCAGGAGGAAAGTGTTGTAGAAGAATCTCCTGAATGTGACGAAGAAAATGCTCCCAGAGCAGGGGCTATTCGTAGGTGTAAGCGTAAACTTCATTAGGAAATGGCATATTAGGTCTGAACAACTTCAAATTTACATGAATATGTTTTGTTCAGCATGCCAAGCTGACCTTTTTTGTTATATAGAGAGAATGTAAATACTTGTAGGTCCATGATGCCATGCATTTTGAAAGCTGGATGTATTGTAAGCTTCCTTTTCTGTCTATATTTCATCTGCAACTCTTCAGAAATTTTTTCTTTGCATACAAGTATATTATGTTGGTGAAAAGGGTAACATAATAGATCCAGCTGTTTGTGATTGGGTTTCAAATGATCTTGCTCCAGTCAATTTGGAAAACTACTAAAACATATTAATCAGGAAACGTTCATTCACGTTGGTAGAGTGAGGTGAAGGCAGAATTTAATCTCCAGTCTTTATATTTATTCAAAACGGATTTTACCATTATTCACAACGGATGTCATAACATTATTATTCATTTGAAAGAGTAGCTCCTCTATAAGGCACAGGTATCGCTTTCAAAGGAATGGCTTTCCTTAGCGTTATTCCCATCCCCTCAGTCATGTCCATCTCCTCTGGTTTGAGGCCATCTGGCAAAACCCAATCAAAGGAGTGCAAGAGGGAGCCTAATGCCAAGGTAAGCACACGAGAGGCCAGTGGCATGGCTGGGCACATTCTTCGACCCGAACCAAAGGGTATAAACTCAAAATGACGTCCTTTGTAATCCACCACAGTTTTTGGCTCCAGAAATCTTTCAGGCCAGAACAACAAGGGAGCATCCCACACTTTGCAGTCCCTCCCTATTGACCAAACATTCACTAAAATCTGTGACTCTTTGGGAATATTGTAGCCAAGGAAGTTAAAAGAGTCCATAGCCATATGAGGAACCATAAGAGGAAGAGGTGGGTGAAGTCTCAATGTCTCCTTGATCACTGCTTGGAGGTAGGGAAGATTCTCTATGTCCTTTTCTTCCATCTTCCTATCGGACCCTATTTTGTTCCTTAACTCCATCTGCACTTTCTTCAGTGTTCTTGGGTTGTTCAGAAGCTCTGCCATCGCCCATTCGATTGTGCTTGTTGTCGTGTCTGTCCCTGCAGTGAACATTTCCTGCAACCGAGTACTTTCTCAGTAATACTGCTTCAATATATGACTAACTACTTAAAGATGGAACCAAAGAGTAGTTATATGAAGCAAAACCTAGTTGAGGGACTTACAAAAATAGTGACATTAATAGTTCTTGGAGAAAAGGTATAGTGCTGAGAGGAAGAATCCCCACGAAAGGACAACAACACATCCAGGTAATCTTTGATTTCCTTTGATCCAGAGTGACCATTTTCCATCCTTTCGTTGATGAAGGTCCCTGCAATGTCAAAGGCCTGGTTGACATGGAACTGTGTCTTCCTCCTTATACCCTGAGGGTCAAACCACTTTAGAATTGGCAAAAAATCTGCCATGTTGGGCTTCCCAGCATACTCCATAACCTTGAGTGCATGGTAATAAAATCTATCCCCTCTCTCCGTTTCAGACTCCAACAAATCCTTTGAGAATATGAGGTTCCCAATAAGGTTAAAATCCATCAAGAACAAGAACCTCCCAACATCAACAGCACGTGTACCAGATTCACCAGCTTCTTCTATCAGCTGCAACATGCGGTGTATACACTTTGCACGCACACCTCGCATGGCGTCTAAGCGACTTGTGACAAAGAACTCAGTGGTGCAGAGTCGCCGGAGCATGCGCCAGTGTGAGTTGTACTGAGAAGTTACGATGGATCCCTCACTGCCATTCTCCCCTCTCATGGCCTCATAAATCTTCCTCCCTGCAAGAACCACATCATGGTTCTTGAACATCTCACCAGCCACTTCGCTCGATGAGATAACCACTGTGCACATCGACCCTAGCCAAAGGGTCATGATTGGACCATGTTTCTGAGCCAGTTTTGCAAAGGACTCGTGTGGTGACCAGCCCAGTTGAAACATGTTCCCAACCACTGGCCAACATCTTGGTCCTGGTGGAAGCTTACCATGCTCTCTTCCTTCCATCACCTTCTTCCTCACCATCATCACTAACACCCACATGGCTAACACCACCAAACTCACAACCTCGTATTCCATCCCACTTTTATGTTCTTTGCTTTTCATCTGTGTTCCATTGTTACTCTTCACATGCTTTCTATATATTGCTTCATGCCACTAACATACACACCATTCCATGGCAAAAAAAAAAAACAATTTTTGCTTTGTCATTGTTTGGTGAGAATATCTCTTCCAGGGATTTAGTATCCACGTACCCATCAAGTTCCTCCCAGGTAATATCATTTTCATATGTTGTTTCTTAGTTAAAGTTTATCAACAAAATTCTAAACTATGAATACAAATTATTATTATTATTGTAAGTTGTAACTATCTCAAACTTCCGATTTTCACCCGACTGAGAACAATTTTTAAACTATAAATAAAGATTATAAAGTTTTATAATTACTAATAATTCAAGTGATTATAGCATTTGTCGAAATGCAGGTTGTCCTGATTGATGAGAGGACGTGGATGAAAAGTTGTGGAATTGGTTTTATCGTACAAACAAGTATAAATTAATCCCTGTTTGTGTTACTGTTCATTTGATGTTGTTTTTTTATTTAGAAAGAAGTGCGTAAGTAGTGATGAGGGTCGTATAAAAACGATGAATCAAACAATCGATGAGCTTGTTAATTGGCGGCGAGTACGGGAATCGCGGTTAAGGACCATATTATTTTTTAATATTTATATCAATTCTATCACTCAAATATTTTTTTTCCTCCTTTCATATCACACCCATCCATTTATATCATTTTCTTATTCAAAAACTTATCTTTAAACATCTCTAACAAAATTTAAAATATTGTAATATAATTCACTTAACATTGTCAACTAGTATACTCATGTTATTTTATAAATTTTTTGTGTGTAGATTGTAATCTATGAAACTCAGACACTCTTTTTAAATGATGTGTCGGTGTTGGATACTCGTATCGGACACCAACACTTGTATGACATGTATCAGTGAAGTGTATTTGTTGGATTTCTAACAATTTTGGTACGGTTCTAACACAATTTTAAAAAGAAAAAATACATTAATTTTCTAAAAACTTAAATTTATTGTATAATTTTTTATTATAATTATAAAATAAGAAATAAATAATTTTGAACCAATCATGAAAAACATTTTTATGCTCCAAAAAATAATATAAAACATACTTGTGTACATAAATTTTTATTATCAATTTATATAATTCATAATTATATAATATATATTTAGAAATTATAGTATTTTCGTATTCGTATTCTTGTCGTATTAGTGTTAATGTCAATGTATGTGCTACATATTGGAACCCTAAAATAAACAAAATATCTGTTATATCTAAAATATATTTTTAAGCTAAATATATTGTAAAAACTATATTTTGAAATTTTCAGAATATAATTTCTAATATATGAAATACATACGAACTTTGATTGCTCCTCAATTAACCTAAACAAAACTCACATAATTGAAACAGAATTTTTAAAATATAAGAAATGCACTCTAGAGCAAAAGTTGGATTCCCCTTAATTCACGTAAAAAAAAAAAACTCACATAATTATAAATGTAATTTTAAATTAAAATTTTAAATTTTGTTTGCCAAGTGATGCTAAAATTAAAAAAAAAATAAAACTCTATTTCTTTAATTTATTATGTATTATGTAAAAACTTGGACAAAGTAATGTTAAACTCCAAAAATCTTGAAATTTAGCATGATAGAGGAGGAAGTAGTGCGACTTTTTTAATACTTCAATTCATTATGCATGTGAAGTATTTCATTTTTAATTGTAGAGTTTTATTTTTTATGTTTTATGTTGTTTTTAATGTATAAAAAATTAAAATGTTTTATCCTTTTGTTTTAAAGATAACTATTTTAAAATTTAGGTGGATAAAGTTATTTGAAATGTTTAAGATGAGATGAAATGGGTTGAATTAGTTATTATAAAGTGGGTCAAGCTAATGTATCAATCCCTATTATATAACTTAATTATTTTAAAAATAAATCATTATCAATAAATTAATTAACAACTATTTAAAATTAAAATCTAACAATTCGGTTATTTTTTTTATTATATATTCAATATAATCACAAATGCATAATACAAATTTTAAGTATAATTTAATCTTAGGTTAAAGAGATACAAAAATAAAATAAAAAATACATGATATAATTTATTAAAAGATAAAACTATATAAGTCAGTATAAGGTGGAGGTCTCGATATTTTGATATTTATAATTGTTTATTTATTTACTAATTTGAATATTAAAAATATGAATTTCTATTTCTTTCTTCTCTTATTTTTTATCAATGCAAACAACAAACTATTTATTGATCTATGACGATTAAACTAATTTGTTACTTCAAAATTAATTAATTTTGATAATTTTTAATTTTATAACGTTAAAAGTGATTTGCACGTGGATCTAGTATCTGTCACAAACTAGGTTGGACTAAAAAAGAAATAATTAATACAAATCATTCCAACATTTGACAGACTATCCTGAATTATTGGCTCTAATCAAAGTAAAAATATTTTTTGTACATCATCGATAAATAAATAAAAGTTTAAATATTATGTATATTTTAAGAATTAATTAGACAATATTCTTTCATAATTTTTATATATAAAATAGTGATACAATATTCACAAAAAAAATCTGACTATTCAGTTGACGGTCCATGTCAAGTTGCTTTATTTATTTAAAATAGTATAATTTGGTGGTAGTTTTTATATGGATTGAACATATAATAAATATTCTTTTTGATATTAGCAAATATTTTAAATTACAAATAAGGTTGAAACAAAAAATAACTCATAAATATTCTTTTGTGCTTGCTAGCATAAATTTGGCTCTTTCTTTCATGTGATACTCTATACTTTTTCATAGCTTTCATGTGATACTCTATACTTTTTAATATATCAAAGTATACTTTATTTTATTAATGTTTTTCATTTCAAAGTCAATGACTCAAACAGAATTATGGATTATAAAACTGGAATGAAAATAACTTTCAAATTTTAAAATTCATGAGTTTATTTAGAAAAATATATTTTAGATTATATTTCCGATTACAAAATTCAAAAGTATTTATAAATTTAAGAACATCTTTCAAATTTTGTAATATAAAATATACTTTTTAAAAGGAAAAAAGAATTAATCTAAAATTTGTATATCTTTCAAATTATACAATCCCACCCATGTTTTCTAAAATTTGAGAATTTTTTTTTATAATTGTAATATATTCGTCCGGTGTACTCGTTTTAAATTTAAAAAACTTAAATAGAAAAATATACATTTTCAGATTCTAAAATCTGAATGTTTTTTATGGACAAAATGGTCTTTTGCTTGAGCATTGGGTGCGAGAAAAAGTTATGAAGGTGCAGGCAGAAAGGCCCATAAATTTTGATTGTGCAAAAATTGGTTTCTCCAGCCCACTGTGACCCAAGCTATCATCCAACTCCCAACCACCAATCCAACTACCAATTTGTTTTTCCTTCCTACCACTTCCTCATAATTATTTTTAAGAAAAAAAAATGAGAAATATATATATATATATTTTTAAATTAATTATTCAATAAATAATATTAACTTATATATAAATTAAATTTCAAAGATATTTCCTCTCCAGATACTTTTAAAAAAGACTAAAAAATTAACTTTTGAATAAATTAAAAATGAATCTGTAACATTTTCCAAATTTAAAATTTTATTTTTGAAAACATTCACAACCCACCACAACCAAATTATAACCCCAAATATTATTATTCTTTTGATATTATTTAATTACAAATATACTCTTTATTATATATGCTTACATCTAAATTTATCACATAAAAAATTATATAAAGAAGACATCTTTTCTCTTTATTTTTGTTGGTGAAAGTGGTTTGGAAGCAGTGATGAGAGCATAGTAATTAATAACATTGATGCATATTTGTGTGTGATAGGAAACGGTTTTGGTGTTTATTGTGGTGGCTGTGATGTCAGACAACTACTTGCAGGAGTCCTTCACGGTGGAAAGCAGCGACGGAGTGAAGCTGCGTACGAGGGTGTTCAAGCCACGAACAGAAGAAAATGGCGATTTGGGGATCGTTTTGGTGCACCCATATTCCGTTTTGGGTGGTTGCCAGGGTCTCCTGAGAGGAATCGCTTCTGGGTTGGCTCTCCATGGTTACACCTCTGCCACCTTTGACATGAGGGGTGTTGGCAAATCCACTGGCAGACCTTCTCTCACTGGCTTCGCTGAAGTTAAGGATGTCGTTGCTGTCTCCAACTGGCTCTCCAACACTTTCTCTCTTCCTAGGATTTTGTTGGTTGGTTCTTCCGCAGGTACTGTTTCCCATCTCTCAGATCAGATCTCTCAAATTCGTTTCAATTTTCTCATGCCAATCTATTTCACACGATCCACTCTCTGGAGGAACACATCTTGCACCTACCACTAATTTTAGTGTGGGAGAAAGTTGTTTCTTCTACCACAGATTCTCTTCTTTTTTAATAATCTTTCAACTTTTCTCTGCTTCAAGGGAAAAGACTCATAAGGGTGTTTGTTGCTTTAAGCAATTAACTGGAAGTACTTTCCTTTGTATCTCAAGCTCTCACTTACTGAAATGTACTTTTTGAAATGTTATAATATCTAATCAATAGATGAAATCTCCAACACCCCAGACTATAAGTTCAACAAATAATTACTATGATACATTCAAAATGGTTCAGATATCATATTGAAAATGTCCTAATCTTAGTCTGATATCGAACATCACTGGTTAGCAGCATAATTTTTTCTTCTATATCTTAATGTATCAATTGCGTGATTCGTACCTCTTTTACGAGTAAGGCTTGCCGGTGTGGTATTTTCTTGTACTAGGAGTTGGGTTAGCTCGTAGCTGTATGGATTGGATTTTGGTTATTGAAAGTGTTTGCTGTTTGTGATTAGGGTTCACATGATCTCAAAAGTTCAGTGGTAGCTTTATCCACTGAGGTTCTAACCCTGTTGTAGAGAAGTATGTTTTTTACTCCTGGTTCAGATACAGACTCATTTGCAGAAGCTGCTTTCCATTTTTGTGTTGAAATGATACTTAACTGAATAGGATGCGTGCTTGAGGTTACATGAGTTGCTAAGTTAGACTTGTGGTGGTAATCGACATGCTTCTTGTCTGTGAGAGTTTCCCCTATTCATTCACAAACTGAATGCATTAGGGGATGAAGTAATTGGCACCATGTGGCATGGTTGCATCAATGAAGTCTGAACGAATTGCCATATATTTAAGTTGTTTCTTTTGTTGCAGGTGCACCTATAGCAGGGTCTGCTGTTGATCAGATTGAAAAAGTCATTGGCTATGTAAGCATAGGTTACCCATTTGGAATGACTGCCTCAATCCTTTTTGGACGACACCACAAAGCCATCCTACAGTCAGCGAAGCCAAAACTCTTCATTATGGGAACGCAAGACGGATTCACAAGCGTAAAGCAGCTGAGAAATAAGCTTAATTCTGCAGCAGGACGTGTTGAAACACATCTGATCGATGGTGTAGGCCACTTCCAAATGGAAGGGCCTGGTTATGACGCTGAGATGGTGGATCTCATCATTAAGTTTATCGCATCACTGTAAAGACATATAAGTGATTGCTGACTGTGAATTGCATCTGTATTGGGACTAATTTATGTACATAATCTGACTTGTTAAATCTGCATATTAAACTCTTCATGTGTGTCCCCTATTCCGCGTTCTAAATCAAAGGAATCAGATAATGTGTAAGCATAAAAACCATGCATTCATAATTTGTAATTTACATGTTACAGCTACATATCACTAAAAAAAAATCTGGTGCAGAGTGCTTAACATAATAGGTAAGAAAAGAAATCCACGATAATAGACATGGTATGCTATGATAGCCATGTTGCCAACTTCCTATAGATGCTAAGATGGAACACTGGTCTGTCTTGGTAGTTTATGGGGTGTAGCCATCTGAACCATCGAGTACTCTAACACCACCTGGATTATGCTGTTGTTTCTTCCAGTGTTTTTTCTGATTCAAAGACTGCCCTCGTGAAAAGGGAGGTTCTCCATCTGGCTTAAAGCAAGAGAGTTGAAGGAACATAAAGTATGAAAGACTATTGTAGTCACTAATCTAAAATGGAATAAGTTAGTCAATAATACATGCCGTGTTTCATCAAGAAAGTTATATGCTAGCCAGAAAACAAAGAAAGAGCCCTTATTCAAGGCCTTGTAAGTTGTATTTCATCATCATATACTTAACCACTGAAATGGCAAAAAAGTTCATGAAGAAAACCCCACTCCCCAACCCGTTTTGCTGGTCTACTAGCAATATTAAAAAATTAGGATACAACAGAATGTGGTGAAAACTTTAATTATACATGGACAAATTTCTAGTTACTTAGTTATTACCACTTTCTCCCTCAGACACATCTCCGAGCCTGGCAATTGCATTAACAAGAGCCTGTTCATGTTCCTACATTTCAAAAGGAGAGCTATGATCATTGTAGAAATTAAAGATAGATAAAAAATAAAGCTGGAACTAAGAAAATGGTTGATACTCACTTTTAGCATTTTCTTTGCTTTCTCCATTTCAATGGGATCAGGAGGATTGGCAGTAAAAACCTTTTCAACCTGTTTTGGTTCCATTCCGATAGTTAATATTAAGGACCCAAATATTTGCATCATACAGAGTAGCCAAATCTAACTAACAAAATTGGAAATTTCTATTGCATATGCTTATACCTCCTTGATAACCTTATCTGTATGGAGTATCTGAATATCATCTGTAGGCTTCTTCTTGCTCCCATTTTGTGATGAAATCGAATCTTTCTTCGGCTGAACCTTTGTCATTCCCCTACCTCTTCCAGCACCAGTAACTCCACCACCACCAGTAACTCCACCACGAGACACTGACTTCTTCAATCCTCTACGCGGACCAGGTTGGCCACCTTTACGAGATATTTCAGGATCCTCACCCTCCCAACGAATGTCTTCTGGAGATATCTGCCATATTGAATAATTACAAGACAGTAACTATGATTTCATCACTGATTGAGTTGATAGTTAGCATCACAGACACAAACTCCTAATACTAACTGATAAAAATTAATGAATAGATAAGCAGAGACAGGAAAATTCTTTACTACAATAGAAAATCTAATACATTTTTTGCACACAAAATTAACAAAAAAAGTAATAAGTAATCGATGTAATCAATAAATCAAGAGAGCAAGCTTATTTATATTTCTTTGTGACAAATTGTGACAGACTAAAAGCATTTTCTTTTGCAAATGAAAATAGAAGAATTCCATTTTCTTTGGTGTACACTGGTGGCAACGGGACCAACCTAAGTCTTCATGCATCTATTCCAATCCCCGCGACCGGGTGGTGACCCTCATGAAAATAGAAGGGTTCGTTATATTACAAAAAATCTCAATAAAACTGTAATCAAAGAAGTATCAATATTGTCAAATTAGCATGTCTCAGGAACCTAAGGCAAAAGATGCATCACAATGTTATCAGTTACAACATCAAGTTTAGGATCCCAATAAACAAGTGAACCAAAATTTGAGCATGTAACAATGTATCTTTGGAGCGAGGTGTGGCCTGATTTTTGTTTTTTAAAACAATCATCTCACACAAACTGGAAGTTCCATTTGTTTGCATCAATGAAAAACACTTAGAAAGGAAATCACCAATCAAATGCTGGTCCACGATAACCAAGGACAGTGACTAATGTCATTCCCTTCAACCGGAAAACACACTAGATTTTAGTTTTGGGTATGGAAATGTTTATTTCATCAAATTCACGAGATACATCCTACCCCAAAGGAATGAGATTATGAGACACATGGTTAGCATGGGAAATGTAAGATATGTGAAAACTATAAGTTCACTTCTCAGGAGATAAATATTGCTTACAAAGAAAAGAAAAAGACAAGCAAAAGATAGGTCTACTTTTGGTGTCAGTCTAGCTGAGATGTCAAGTTGCATAGTAATGCCTAACATGAAAGCTTTTATAAGAAAAAAAAACTAGGTCTAAATGAATGGTATGCTATTATAATGAACATGAATTCATATTAATATTGCAAGAATTTTACCTCTTTTAGATCCACCCACTCCCATGTTTCATTTGCTGAATTCATATCATAGACCAAAGCATGCCGTCCCTACAAAATATTTAAATAGAAATATCAGAAGATGTCTGTCTTCCTCAGTTTTTATAGTATACTACAAACGCACCTCAGCAGAATTATAATCAGTTATAACAGCTTCATAGAAGTGGTTGTCTTCCGGCCACCTTGTCCAAATCTTCCTTCCAATACAAGGATCATAAGAAGCTCCTTCAGCAGGTCCTTTTGCTGCAAAAGCACCAGAAGACCCCCCCTGATTAGTGACCTGGCTTCGGCTTGTAAGTCCTGATGAAGGGAACTGTATGGACTTCAGTGAGATGCACGAATCAATGTTTTTTAATTTTATTTGAGCAAGGGAAACAATGACCATAGAGGAAGTGTAACTCGGTATTTTGTTTTCTTGATATCCCAAAACCAAAAGGCTTACTGTTTTTTGCTTTTTGGTCTGTGTTCCTGATGGAGGTCCATGCTTTATTGTGGATGGTGATGGTTGCATAGGTCGACGAACTGTGGGAGATGGTGCACCCAAGGATAATGAAGCCACAGATTTAGACATCTTTTGTTTCTTACGAGATGCCGAAACGGTTGGGCTGGTATTGTGATTGTGAACTTGTTCAGCAGTATATACAGTTCCAGATTGGAGCCCATTTCCCTTTCTCCACTCCCTAACAGCACAACTGGTTACACCCCACATTGAAATGCAGAGCAAACCACAGTTTGCTCGATGGTATACAGAAACTTCTCAGTAGAATATGACAAAATATAATATGACCTTATCCTGTGAATGATCTCATCAGCATTGACTCTTGATAGAAGTTCTCTGTGTTCCTCATCTGATACTCTTAGCTCCTTTCTAAGCTCTGTAATTAAACTTTCTTTTTCCTGAAGTACACAGGAACAACAAAATCATTGTCAGTACTATCCAAAAAACACCATTGTAGAAAGACAGACCAATGAATTGAGACAAAAGTACCCAAGTGACTGCGTCGGATTGCGCTTTAAAGGCCCGCAGGACAGAGGTGTATGCTTCTTGCTCAATGTAATGGATTTGTGCTTCCATGTCATTGTGTATCCTAGGAAATGAACCAGAGCCCATGATTGCTGATCTTCCATTTCCAGTTACAGCAACATGATCTGGATAATGAAATCTATTTTTCCGTTGATGGGAAGGAGGAAGATCATCATCTGTTCCTGTTTCATATTATGAAAATTAATAAGCAAAATGTTCCTTCATGTCATTATTCATTACACAATTGAAATGTTCACTCGTATCATTCTCATATCTGAAAAAATTTATAGATCATATCATTATCACCATGTCTGAATTCAACAGCACAACATTGTACTTGTACGTGTTTTTAAAAAATATTATTGTCCCGTCTTCTTCTCAGTTGAAATAACTTTCTACAACATTTGGATAATACGAAAATTACTACATATGTGTTCGATTGAAGGATTTAGGATATACATAAATGACACAACATGTAAAAAAGTGAAGAGTGGAGATCACAATCAGTGCATAAGATGAAAATTAAGATTAGCATGAAGGTGGATAATTCCTACATTTCAACTTAACAATTCAAACTAAAAAATTGAACTTTAAACCTAACTCAACCTCGTAAAACCAGTTTATAAGGTAAAATTTACACTATAAATAATAAAATATCTTAATCTATAGTCAAAGTTTCTATCAGAGACCAAAATTATAATTCCCAAACTAAGCTCCAAACTCATTCTAGCCACTATCTATCCTACACCTTCTCCGATATAGCAAGCTGCAGTTATTCTGAATATTGAGTCAACATATCAGATGAAAACAAAAAATTGCATATAAAGTTGCACCTTAAAAAACACAATGCTACAATACAACGTAAACAAAAACCCAGTAGATAAAGGTAGGATAGGGTTTGGTGACCACCTAGAAAAGACACAATCAGCACACTCCACCTAAAAAAACCCTAAAAAAAACAAAATTTTGAAATCACCCACCACTGCTATCGGAGAGATCAAATTCCATACCGAACCTCAAGCGTCAAAACCATAAAACCAACCAATCAACTTGTTTAAGCACGCGAGTTCCTCACTGTTGTTATCGATTGAAAAACAAACAATTTTGAAAAAAAACGCAGTTTAATTCGAACCCATAAGCAGAAGATAATTTTGAATTCGAAACACAGAGACCAATCTACGCGATCAATCTCTTCCTTTTCACCTTTGATGTTTATGATTTTTTTTAAATATTTGGGCAAATTTTTATTCAGGAACAATAGAAGTATTTCTGGCTTCACCAATGTTCTTCTCCTAATTAACACTAATGCTAATTGTAATGATAATTAGTTAATACTAATGCTAATTGTATCAATGTAACATTCAAAATAATTATTATAATATAAGATCATGAACATTGTTATAGTGACGACAATAGCTACAAATTATGATCATGATGATGGTTACTGATATTTGAAGATGATAATAAAAGTCATTAGCAAATAACAACGATAATTATTACGATAATTAAATAAACATGGTTCTTTTTTTTTTACGAAAAAAGTAAATTAAATTCTTATATTTATGATAATAGAGTAATATTTTTATTATTCCAAACTCTTATGTGCCTAGATTCCTAAAATTATGAAATTGTTTTTTCACAAAATTATGGCATTTTTTTAAACAATTAAAAAACATAAATATAATTTTTTTTAAGAAAGAGTCGTAATAATTTACTCTATTATTGATAATTATACGCAAATGAAGTAACATAACGATTTTGTTTTTAAATATTTTTAGTGAATATTAATTAGGATGATGAATTGAATTAACTTTAACACAGTTTTGGGATTCAATTGGATAATTAACCTGCGTACTAAATAAATAATTGAAGTTGAGTTAAAATTTAATTCGTTAAATAAATGAGCTTAATTTGAATTATTGATAGCTATGGTTGCATCAATTGGGTTTATCGTCATGGAGTGATTTCAATGCTTCTCTAGAAACAATTGACGTGTGACATTCATCAATAATATAATTAAAATATTTAAAATTATATCAGAGATCACAAATTAAAATATAAATTACTAAACTTGGATATCTATGACATTTAAATAATACAATCGGTATATTTAAATTTGAAGAGTAATTATTTCACAATATGAAAACCTAAAATTCTTCTTACGAGGTTTTAACACGTTTGTTAAATGGTTTGTGTTTGTGTCGAATACATGTATCGGATATCGATACTTGTATAACACTCATATGATATGTATCGGTGAAGTGTCAAATTTAAAATATATTTATTGAATTTCTGACAATTCTAACACATAATTTTAGTTTAAAAATTTAAATTTATTGTATAAATTTTTATTGTGATATAAAAATACGTAATACATCTTCTTGAATTAGCCATGAGAAAATCTATCTATTAAAAAAAATTAAAATATACTTGTGCACATTAATTTTTACGATCAATTTATATAATTCATAATTATATAATATATAGATTCGTATGTCCGTGTTTTATATTTTAAAAATTATACGTATCTATGTGTCCGTATAGTATAGTATCCGTATCAATTTATGTGATTCAACTTATATTAATTTTGATGGTCAATTTATATAAATCATAATTATATAATATATAGATTCGTATATCCGTATCTTTGTGTTTTATATTTTAAACATTATACATATCTTTGTGTCTGTGTCGTATGAGTATCTGTATCAATTTATTGGTTCAACTTATAAATAATGAACATATCCGTGTCAACGTGTGTGGTTGAACTTATAAATAATTGTCACAAAATTATTCACTCATTCTATGTTTTTATTTAACTTTTATTTATTTATTTTTTCTCTTTTATTTTATTAGTACGTGGACTCTTGCTGACAAATAGAAAATTATTTTATTTATATGTAATAATATGTAAAAAAAAAGGTTTGTGGTGTGTGATGGAGAAGAAAAAAAAACTCAGAAAAAGTGTTAATTTGAATTGAAAAAAGGGTTAGGATTTTGGGCTGGGCATTGACCCCAAATCACGTCATATCATCAAACACTCATATCATATGGGAAGAGCACTGTTACTCAACCACACCCACCTCTTCTCTCCCAAATCTCTCTTCCCACTCTCTCTCCGCCACCGCCCCACCGCCACCGCCACCGCCACCAAGAGGTTTTTCCATTTCTACCCTCCGCTTGCATGCCGTTCCATGGACCACTCTTCCATCGATTCCGTCACCCAACGCCTCAGCAATCACAATCTTCATAGCCTGAACCTTCAAGATCTCAAATGGGACCATTCCTTCGTCAGAGAATTACCCGCCGATCCTCGCTCCGATTCCTTTCCCCGCGAGGTTCTTCCTCCTTCTCCTCCCTCTCCATTTCCACATTTCCTATTCCTAATTTGTGCGCTTCTCCTTTCAGGTGCTGCATGCTTGTTACACCAAAGTATCACCATCCGTTCAGGTGGAAGACCCTCAACTCGTAGCCTTCTCCCGACCAGTTGCCGACCTACTCGATTTGGACCACACAGAGTGAGTCAGTTCGTTGCTTACTCATTCATACCTTCTGTGTTTATGTTTCTTAGTTAGGTTGATCTTCAAATTTTTCATTCAATTGCAAACATACGTGCACTGTATTTTACATGGATCAAATCTTTGCCTGAACATCATAGACACTTGTGTTTTGGGGTTTAGCCTCAAATTTCGGATAGTTATGTCGCTTATGAAGATTATTAATTACCATGTCTAAGGTTTTTCACTCATCGCTATTTATTTTTTTTGTTTCAGTCTCTTTTGGACACCAAAGTCACGTGCTTTACTTGTGTACCAACTAACCATTTTTGTTTTTTGAGTTGCAGATTTGAGAGGCCAGATTTCCCCCTTTTCTTCTCTGGAGCATCGCCTTTAGTTGGAGCGTGAGTGCTGTGACTATGTCTGTGGGTTTTTAGGTCTGTCAATAATGCTACAAATGGCCGTGACTGTGATTGATTCTCTTGTTTACAGGTTGCCTTACGCTCAGTGCTATGGAGGACATCAATTTGGCATGTGGGCTGGGCAGTTGGGCGATGGTAGGGCAATTACGTTAGGGGAGATACTGAATTCAAAGTCTGAAAGGTGGGAACTGCAACTCAAAGGAGCTGGGAAGACTCCCTACAGCCGCTTTGCTGACGGCCTTGCGGTGCTGCGCAGCAGCGTCAGGGAGTTCCTTTGCAGTGAAGCAATGCACCACCTTGGGATACCAACAACTCGTGCACTCTGTCTTGTGACCACTGGAAAGTTTGTCACTCGAGACATGTTCTACGAGTATGCTTGCTGAACTCTCACTAATGGCTTTATGGTATACTATTGTTAAAATGTCTCGAACTTGTTATGATTATTTTAAATCCCAGCCTCTGCTTAATTAGAGGATGACCAAGCTGGCAAGTTCTAATTTTTCAAAGGCCAAGGTTCAAAGAATTAAGGGCAGAATGATTCCTTTTTTCTTCTATACAACTTACATATAATGAAAATATTCTGTATCTTAGCATTTTTGGTAGGTCTTGAAATTTTACTGTCATATGCCATCCATAGTAGTTGAGCTTAGCTTGAATTTCAGTTTTATGCGATGAATAACTGGAATTTTACTTTGCTTTACGAATGTGTATCCTGTACATTTTAAAAATTGATTACATGAATAACTTGTTATTATTGCACATGTAGTGGCAATCCAAAGGAAGAACCTGGTGCAATTGTTTGCAGGGTCGCCCAGTCTTTTCTACGTTTTGGGTCATACCAAATACATGCCTCCAGAGGTGAAGAGGACCTTGGCCTTGTTCGTGTTTTGGCAGACTATACTATCAGGCACCACTTTCCTCATATTGAAAACATGAGTAAGAGTGAAAGCTTATCTTTCTCCACTGGCGATGAAGATCATTCTGTTGTAGATCTTACTTCAAACAAGTATGCAGGTATTGTTTTTTTGTATGATCAATGGCAGTGACATTTTTACTTTAAAGATGTATAAACACTTTTGAGCGGTTATTTGGTACTTTGCTTAAATTGCATAAGCCGGGTTAAATAAACTAGCTGCTGCAACATAAACAGCAAAGTGACAAGTTATGGGTTAAATAAACTAGCTGCTGCAACATAAACAGCAAAGCGACAAGTTATGGGAAAAAGTCACAAGACTACGTGTTTAAATAACCTTATTTTGGTGAAATAATTCCTTTATTTCTGTTGTCAGCTTCTCGAGAGCTTTAAACAAATCCCAAAAAAGAAAGATGTTTCCAAACATGGGGCGAATCCCTTTCATAGACTAGTTCCTGAGTTTCAGAACCTAATATATTACTAAAATAACCATAGGAGTTGAAACATGATTTTACCGTTTAACCCAACATCCAAACTAGTGATTTTTTTGAGTCTTCAAGTTAAGCTCATCTCTTCTGGATTATAGTGCTGTCTTCATTATATTTTGATATCAAACTTGATGCTGACTATGTATCCCTTCTTTTTAATGGTGTTTTTTTGGTCAGCGTGGGTGGTGGAGGTTGCCGAGCGTACTGCTTCCTTGATTGCTAGATGGCAGGGGGTTGGTTTCACTCATGGCGTGCTGAACACTGATAATATGAGTATTTTGGGTCTTACAATAGATTATGGCCCATTTGGGTTTTTGGATGCTTTTGATCCTAAATTTACCCCAAATACTACAGATCTTCCAGGTCGAAGATACTGTTTTTCAAACCAGCCTGACATTGGTTTGTGGAATATTGCACAGTTCACAACAACACTACAAGCTGCTCATTTAATAGATGAAAAAGAGGCTAACTATGCCATGGAAAGGTAGTAGTAACACTTATGCTATCCTTCTTTTAACCTCAGAGGAGAAAATAGGATTGAATTGCCTTTGAATGTTTCACCTGATTGTTGGTTTGTTTCAGATATGGAACGAGATTTATGGATGATTATCAAGTTATAATGACAAAAAAGCTTGGCCTCCCTAAGTATAATAAGCAGCTGATTAATAAACTTCTTACCAATATGGCTGTTGACAAAGTCGATTACACAAACTTCTTCCGTACACTTTCAAATATTAAAGCAGACACAAGCATTCCAGATGAAGAGCTGTTAGTCCCACTAAAGTCAGTATTGTTAGATATTGGTAAAGAACGTAAGGAAGCATGGACCAGTTGGTTGAAAACATATATACACGAGGTACAGTTATTTCATGTATTTTCTTGGGGTTAAGTTACCCACTTGTAGTTAAAAAATTTATGTAGACTGATTATGAGCGATGATTGTGGCTTTTCTTCTCTCTATCTCTGGGTTTGCATATGCATGGCTTTTCTCAATAACTCCTGCCATTCTTGAAACTATGTCAATTTTCTGGCTTGGTAGGTAGTTATGTTGAACTTCTGGAACTCTTTTTTTTGCTTCTTTATGCTATTTTTGGGTTACTCATCCATTTGCAGAACCATACAATTTGTTCTTTGATTTCTTTTCTCGTGCTCAAAAGTTCTAGTTTGTTCCACTTGCATCACATAAATTGACTTTTAGATTACTTACCCTCCGTGGCTCATTTAAAAGTTTTAAGTGACAGAATTTTGGATCAATACTGGTGAAATTTATGGTCCATTTATCTTTAAGCCACCTGTTTGCTAGAGGCATACCCATTTGCAACTTTTTTCATTCAGATTTCAGAAGAACGAACAATGACACAGTTAATAGTTGACTTGACTTGCATATTATTGGGCTTTTGAAGTATTTTCATCAAATATGTATACCTTCTAAAAATTTGGTTTAAGTGGGACTCTCATCATGGGCATAGTAACTGTGAACCTTTTCTTCTCACTGAACAAATGGGTAATGTTATACCAAAACAAAACACGAATGGGTAGTGCTACGAGGACATTGCTGATATGATAAGAAGTTGAACTTCTTATGCCATAAGTTGCAGCAATAGTTCATGCACGATCAAATCAGTTGGCCAAGATGTCTTGTGCTTTTGTCATCTAACATCATTACTTGTGGTATTGCAGCTGTCTACCAGTGGCATTTCGGATGATGAAAGAAAGACCTCGATGGATCTGGTGAATCCTAAATATATACTGAGGAACTATCTCTGTCAGACTGCTATTGATGCTGCTGAAATCGGTGATTTTGGAGAAGTCAATAGGTTGCTCAAACTAATGGAACGCCCTTTTGATGAACAACCAGGAATGGAAAAATATGCTCGCTTGCCCCCAGCTTGGGCATATCGACCAGGGGTATGCATGCTTTCTTGTTCTTCTTGAGTCCTCTGCATGCTGAGGTAGAGAATATTCCAGATACCAGATATAGGTGAAAACTGAAACTGAAAAGGATTTACAGAAAATGAAAACACAAACACTAGGAAATAAGAGGAAAAAAGAGAGTAGTGTGTTTGTATTATAGATTTAGTCTTTTACATGGTTGTTTTTTTCTTCTCATATTGTTTCCAAAAGACTGTCCCGAAGTATTGTATAACATGTACAATTCCATCACGATAGTAGCTGTTTCCAATGTAATAATTGGTGGAAGGGTTTGTTTGCGGGTTGGTTGTAATTTTAGTGTGAAAATTTGTTTGTAAAAGATGGAGAAAATAAGTGTTAAGGGAACCTAATTTTATTAAATGCATTGCTTTGGGATGAAACTTTAATTTTTTTATGAAAAATCACAGGATTCCGTATAGATGATGGAGAAAATGGGAGAAGAAACAAATACTACGATATGACATTGTGATTTAATATAAATTCACACCAACATTTGTTTACATTGTTCATAATCTCAACTGGTTAAGAAGCAACTTAAGAGAATAATTCAAATTAAGAAATACAAACGAAATGATAATTTTCATCTTGAAGAATTATTTAATATGTTTTAAAATAGGGTAGATATAATTTATAAAGATTTATGCTTAGAAAGTATGTTTTTTATGGTTATTTAAAAGGATCTGGTCTTTATTTTTGTAATCATGATGGAGATTTTAAGTTTGTATTTTCAGAAAAAAAATTAATGTATTTTTTTAGAAATTGTGTTAGAATTGTGAAAAATACAATAAATATTTTTTTGAATTACTTCACCCATAAGGATATTCAACACGGATAGTGCATATAATATTACATATATTTTATATGTTCTAAAATCTTCTTAAAATTACAAATCTATATAATCCACTAAATCATGTTTTAAAGCACATGTAATATATTAAAATTGAAATTTGGTCAATGTAATATATTAAAATTGAAATTTGGTCATTGTATTAGGATGAATGTTTTTTAAGTTTATAAATCTTTATTATCAATTTATATAATTTATAATTATATTAATAACTGGTTTTAATTCTAATTATAATTATATTAATAACTGGTTTTAATTATAATTTGTGTATTGAAAGACTTTCATTTTATTGTATTTAAATTTGTTAAAAAACTTGAAATTAATATAATTTGCTTTAATTTTTATATCAAATACAAGTATTTTTATGAAAATTAATTCTATTTGAGTAAGATAAAATCACAACAAGTGATAAAGTTTATTTTTCAAAGCAATTTAGAACAATTATATATAATATAATAAGATTCATTGGGAATTGCTCGCTAATATTGTTTATATTTGTAATATTTACAACGAGTAAATGAACAAAATGAAGAAGAGTGGAATTATAAATTTAAAATATAAACTAAATTTTCAATGGTTAGTAGACTTTTCATCACCCCTAAGCATATAAAGTTTAATGGTCAAATAAATAAGAAAAAAAATTAAGAATATAGTTTTCTTAGTTTTTTTTAATTTTTTTTTTTTGTTTTGCTTTTCTGTATAACATTAAATTTTTTGGTTGATTTTTTTTGTAATTTTACATTGAGTTCTGAATTTTTATCAATAAAATTTTTACTTTTAGTTCTCTAAAAAAATAAGAAAAAAATATCAATTTAAATACCGTAAAGATTTTAAAATTAAATATTTAAATAGAAAGAAAAAAAAGTTTTTTTGGACACATTAATCGTAAAGGACGAACATTTTTTTTTGAGGAAAGATGAAACAAGGCCCATGAAGCACTGAACGCTGCGTTTCATTACCTAATAAATTGGGTATTTGGGTTAGGGATGAGTCTCTTCTCTCGTTACCATTAGGGCGGCTAGGGTTTTACTTATCTATTTTTCCTCTGTTGTGTTCTGTTTTGTTTCTTAGTATACTCTTCTGTTGTGAGAAATTAACATGGAAGAATTGGTTTTGATGAGTTGAGATTGAGATTGAGATTGAGTTGGCATAACACATAATTTGGGTTCTGGATTGAAGAGGGATCGGTGACGAAAATGGCAAGCATGAACCCTTTTGATTTGTTGGGTGATGATGCAGAGGACCCATCTCAGCAAATTGTGGCTGAGCAGCTCAAGGTTGTCACTGCTGCTCCTAAGAAACCTCAGGCTCAGCCCAACAAACCTGCTCAGCTTCCCACCAAGCCACCCCCTCCTTCTCAGGCTGGTCTGTTATCTTCGCTTTTTTCTTTCATTTTTGCATCGGAATGTGCAATCTAACGTCTTCTTTTGTGTTTTTCCTTCTGTTTGAAATGTTTGTGCATGCACTCCTTCAATTTGCATCTGTGATTTGATTTTCTTTCTGCAACTTTCCGTTTTTTGTATTTGGTTACGGTATAAATAAAGTGGACACTAAGGGATGATAATCTCATTATGAAGATCGGTATCCTTAGACTCAGAGTAGTTGTTTCCAGACATAATATTTTGTTTTACCTTGGCTGAACCATGATGGTATATCGGTGAGTTCTTATCTTGGCTGCCAAGGGTTAACACCACCCACTAACTCTTTCTTATCTTGACTCAGGTTTTGTTTCCAGCTATAAAAACATTTATGCAATTAAGCTGTATTCCTTAAGCTTTTGATTTAACCGAGTTGAATGGTGTTGTGTGCTCATGTAACCCACCCTACCTAGTGGGATAATTCTTTGTTGTTGTTGGCACATTGGGGCTTTGAAGTTCTTTTAATGGATGGAATATTTAGTTTTAACTTATTCTTAATACCAATATTTTAATAGTTGACAAATTTAATTCAATACACGTGGTTTCTTTTATGATCGCCCCTGAAGTTTTTTGTTTGTTTTTGTTTTTCTGCTATCCTAATTCCTGAGTGCTCTCAGTTGATTTGTTGTTCATTCGTGTTTTTTTAATTAATTTTCCTTCCCTTGTAATAGTGAGGGAGGCAAGAAGTGACTCTTCACGTGGTGGGCGTGGTGGTGGACGTGGAATTGGACGTGGTCGTGGCCGCGGAGGTAGTGGTTTCAACAGAGAGTTCTCCAATGATGAGAATTCCTTTACTCCCAATGCTGGTCAAGGTGCTCTTGATGGAGAGAGTGGGAGGGCCTCAGAAAGGTCTGCCTATGGTGGGCCTCGTGGTCCTTATCGTGGTGGCCGTGGAGGACGTGGAGGTTTTGGTGATGGGGAAGCTGGTGAAGATGGGCAACCACGGAGAGTCTATGAACGTCGCAGTGGGACTGGGCGTGGGTAAATGTTATACTTGTTGCAGATTTCTGGGTTGTTAGATTGACTTTTGGCTCTTGTATTGATATAACTTGTTTTATATGCAGAAATGAGTTGAAACGTGAAGGTTATGGGAGAGGAAACTGGGGACTACAAACTGATGAGCTTGGCCAGTAAGGGCTTTTTTTTTTTGAGATCCTACACTTTCATACTTCTATTGACAACCCTCTATACATGATTTGTGTTTAATACTATTTTGATGAATATTTATTGCTTGTTCCTTTTGCTTTTTTGAATTTTACTTAGGGCCACTGATGAAATAAATGAAACTGCTAAGAATTTTAGTGAAGTAAAGCCTTCAGGTGAGGATGATGTTGCAGCAGATGGAAACAAAGAGAATCCTGCTAATGAAGCTGAAGAAAAGGAGCCTGAGGATAAGGTGACTGTTCAATTTGGTTTCAAATTCTCTGATTTTCTCTTCATCTGCTTCTGTATATCGTTAATGTTTTATTTTTAACATTATCTGTAGACAAGTTTATTTCAATTATAACTGACGTTTTATGAAATCGTCACTGCATGTAATCATGGATGTGAAGTGAGTTATAAGTTGTAGGAACGATAATCCAATCAAGTTTAGCTTTGACTTTAACCTATGGGTTCTCACTCATTGCTTTGAATGCGTTATTCTTCATTTGTTTTTGTACTACAGTTATTTCTGTGCACATCTAAACTTTAATCATGGGTTCCTGTGATTATTCACTCGTTATTTATACTTCCTTTCACTTTGAACATTTATATTTTTCCTTTCCAATTTTGGGTTACATCTTTTACTGTGTCTGGAAGGTGTCAATGTGTATTTTCTATTCTTTCATTTCTTAATATACTCTTTTATTTTTATGACTGTATGTGGAATTCCTTAATTAACGTTCGTTTGTTTAAGTTTTATAGCTGAATTGTATTTTTCCTTTTTGGATAGGAAATGACTCTGGAGGAATATGAAAAAGTACTAGAAGAGAGAAGGAAGGCCTTGCAAGCACTTAAAACTGAAGAGAGAAAGGTAGATACTAAAGTTTTTGAATCCATGCAGCAGCTGTCAAACAAGAAAGACAACTTTGACATCTTTATTAAGCTGGTGAGGTTTTTGACTTTATGTTTCCATTATTTTAGTTTGTAATTTTCATATTTTATTTGTATAGCTGATGATATCCTTGACACTTGGAATTTTTCTTTTTTTAAGGGATCTGAGAAGGACAAGCGCAAAGAGACTCTTGAGAAGGAAGAAAAAGCCAAGAAGGTGTGACTTTGTTGCTTTTGTCTTATCTTTACCTGTAAATTACGTTATTTCTGCATGGCTTAAATTGTTATTTATGGTCAAGGCTTGTACTTGTCTCCTGATTTTATTTTACTGTTTGTTGAATGTTTTGTATAGTTTACAGGTGGAAACCAAAGTTATCTTATTGCACCCTAAAATCTCCAATTTTAACGCCTTTGTTTTTGTTGTTTTTGCTTCCATTTCATCCTTGTATTGGTCTGTAATATTGGGAACCTTACATGTAATATATTTCTTAATTACTTTGAGTATTGTGCACATGACCATGAATTTCTTGTCTTTCACATCTAATACATTTTGTTGACTTTTTCCCCATTTTGTTTATTGGATTTCATGCTACTAGTCTGTCAGCATCAACGAGTTTCTGAAGCCACCAGAGGGTGAAAGCTTCTATAGTGCCGGTGGGCGTGGCCGTGGACGCGGTCGTGGACGCGGTGCAAGAGGTGGTTTTGGTGGCTATGCAACTGCTAACGTTACCGCTCCATCAATTGAAGATCCTGGGCAATTCCCTACTTTGGGTGTCAAGTGAGAATTTCAGTACTGTGCTGACATTTTTATGTACCTTGTCTCAATTTTGGTTCTCTGCTTTGAAGCAGGAAAAAGAACTATGGTAATTGGATTTCCTGTATGGGCAGGTTTTTTTATTTAATTTAACGTCTTAAAATGTAAATTTAGATTGTTTCTTTGTGCCCTTATTTCCTTAGATAGACGAAACGCATCCTCAATTGTTATGTTTTACTTTTAGTGTCATTTTGCATTCTGGCGTAGACAATGCTGGACCCCTCTCCTTTCCTAATATTTTAGATTCAACACGCATGTTTTTCTTCAATCTTTTTTATTCGTATCAAGAACAACTCAAGGTCCATGCCAAAAATATCTTTGAGTTTCATCTATTAGTTAATGTTCTCTGTTCAAAACCAGACAACACGGTGAGCGTTTAAAAGGATTTTGTTGTTTATCAATGGTTTAGTTGTCATCAGGGACTTCTTGTAACACAGGCTTGCTATAAAAAGTTAAACATTCATATACACAAATCTTTATTATCAAGATTATATGTATTTTGTGTCCAAATTAGAAGCTCAGTTTCTTTATTTTCAAGATTATACGTATTTTGTGTCCAAATTAGAAGCTCAGTTTATAGTATGAGAAGCTCTGTACTTGCATACTCTTATTTTCTGATGTGTCTTCGTTTGCTTTTATACTTTCCACTTTTGTACTGATAAAAAACTCTTTTGTGGCACTATTTTGAAAAGTGACACTGGCAGTGTCTGTTTCAGCTGGCCAAGTTTGTAATACTTCTATTGTATTTGTTTTCTTTGAAAAACATAATTGCTTATTTGATATGGTTTTTTTGAAAACATATTCTATTTCACTGGGACTTTTCATGCGTATTTTGTAATATGATTTTTTTTAGCAAGATTTTGGTATAAGTTTTCCACATTCACTAATTATTATTATGTTTATGTATATGTTTATTACATTATTCTTTTTACTTTATAGTTTTCTCACTTATTTTCCATCTCTATTTATGTATATGTATAATAACCATTCAATTCTATATATGAGAAACTAAATTACATATACACACTTAAAACGTGTATATATATATATATATCACTTTGTAATCATTATTTTTAAAAGTCATCAACGATGAATTGTGCTAATTAGTGTTAAAAGTTATACTCCCCGTGACTATTTAAGTCATAATATATATCATATTAGAAAAATGATATTAAATATAATGCAATTTATTATATTTAATTTGCGCTTGATAAATATTTGACGGCAACGAAATTAAATTTACAAGTGTTTTTTTTTTCACCCATTAGCTTTTCAAAGTGTAGACCACACTAAAACGTAGGTTGACGTTATTACACATACGTGTTTCAATTTTATTAAAGAGACCAATTTCTTGTGCTTTTTAAATTTGACGTGGTTCATAAAAAGAAAAATTATAATATTTACAATTTTATTTCAGAATAAAAATAGAATATTGAATAACATATAAGAAAGAATATCATGAATTTATTATAGAGACTGAACTAGTTATGTCCAACAAAAACAAAAATAGTTGCAGTGAGAAAGAATGATGCAATAAATCTCTGAGTTCACACAATCATCGTTTGATATTATTAACATCTTCTCCCAAAACTTAACTATCTATACTCTATTATTAACATCTTAATATTTAACAGTTTTTGATATGAGAGAAAGCTACTATTCCTCCAAATTCTGTGTTTATGTACTGCATTTTGCATGCATGCACCAACGCATAACGTAAGAAATAATGTTCCTATTTGTACTATTCTACACTGCATATATTAATTAAATTCATTTGTTTCTCCATGCAGGTAGGTAGCTGCTGAAAATAACACCACCTTCCTGCTTTCATGGACATGCCCATTTCAGCCACCATTTTTGTCAGTTGCAATTAATGAAGAATTAGATTTGGGTTGTCTGGGTAGCTGTGGTAACTGAGTTACGGAAACACAGGAATATGAAGATTTTTAAAAGCGGCATGATCTAATCATGTAAAAAAATTTACTATGGTATGATGTAAGGTATGGTCATGGACAATTTCTAAAATCTGTAGATAAAATTTTTCGTATTCTAATTTATGTATCTGTTGATAAGTGATTTTTTTCAGGGTGAAATTTTAATTTTTCAGGAATTTTAGACCAAGCTTCTGTTAAATTTTGATTTTCGGCTAGTCCCACACCAACTCCTATTTCTTGAAGCTCGATCTCTCCCCCGGATGAACCATATAGCCCGAAACATGCCATTGAAAGACTCTACTGAGACAAAGACGGGCTGTCAAGAACGTAGAGGAGGTAGGATGGGCAGTTGGTCAGATCTAGTATGGATCGTACATGGACGGTAGTTGGAGTCGGT
>Ga0123342_1000446_pt1 | contig 65120 bp, 47 predicted proteins | sample Turbeawhitnodule_FD_89960 | JGI IMG/M metagenome (GOLD analysis project Ga0123342, IMG submission 89960) | Root nodule microbial communities of legume samples collected from Mexico - Turtle bean Mexico white nodule | ecosystem: Host-associated > Plants > Roots > Nodule | place: Mexico: Nepantla... | reverse complement strand
CATATCTTCTTTAAACGCATATTCCTTATTCTTCGGAGGTGTATCTTAACCAACTTAGCTTGTCACATAAATGCCCTTACATTTATTGTGCATTCGGTCGGTCGGTCGGTGCCTACCGGTACATTACTAATTAGTTTATGAATATGAAAAGTTGCCACTAAGCAATGATGTACTATTTGTGAAACACGTGAAGAGGGCATTGGTGCAAACTCTCAAATAAAGAAACAAAGGGAAAGAAAATGTAAAACCAAAGTAAAAGAAAACTAGATGTTGTGATATGATTTGAGAAAAGAAATAAAAAAAAATGTTGCGATGGAGAATTATATGCCCCATGTGGAAAGGTTGTGGTTTAAAAACAAATAAATTATTATGGCACTTGTCATGTATATGATTGATTGAGAAGACGACAGAATAGCAAAATTTGATGGATGGAAGAAAACTAGAAATGGAAGAGGAAGCTTCATGGAAGCCAATGTATGGAACAGTTCCTACAACTCAAGATTACGTCTGAACAAGAATATCCTTCTGCTCCCACCAAAGGCACCTTCCTAGAAACCTTCCTATGCATATAAAACTCATCATCAAAATGAAAATGAAAATGAAAAATCATAATCAATGGCATGCACATCAAATAATACTTATCTACTTCTCAAAGACAGGCTTCTCTAGATTCCTCAACTTCTTGACTTGGTAAAATTCAGAACTCTCACCCACAAATTTGTCTCTGGTGATGAACCTCATCACCACCACCACTTTCATTTTCTTTTGCAAACATCATTCTTAATAAAAAAAAAAAAAAGTTACCCTATATGTTTATGACCTACCCCCAATGTGTGTACTGTGCATGAAAGTGGTTGGGATATGTAAGATCTTTGTTATGTTTAGTGAGTTGGAAAATAATTTAATCTTTTTATAAAGATTGGGTATTTTTTAAATACTTTTATTTATTTTTATCGATAAAAAAATCATGAAATTATTATGACTAACAAATAAAAAAGTATATTAGAAAAGAATAAGGGAGTAAGATACACTTAGAAAAGAATCTATGGTGGTTTTGGAGTTTGAATGAAGCTTATAAGTTGGGAGCTTAGAATAATTTATTTTTGTTAGGAAGTGTTTATTCCAAAAGGTAGAAGTTTTACATGTCTATAAAAGACTACTTGTCCTAACGAATTCTCATCGAGTCTTCTTCATTCTTATATAAGATAAAGTCTTCCAAAGTCGCTTTCTGCTTCAAGAGAAAGCAGAAGAAAAGGGAAGGTTGGTATCATAAAATGGAAAGCAAGCAGCACAGCATGGAGACAGAGTTTGAGGACTTGCTGCCTGTGATGGCAGAGAAGCTTGATGTGGAGTCCTTTGTGTCAGAACTGTGTGGTGGTTTCAAGCTTCTATCAGACCCAGAAAAAGGTTTGATAACAAGTGAGAGTCTGAGGAGAAACTCAGCTCTTCTTGGTATAGAGGGCATGAGTATGGAGGATGCAGATGCTATGGTTAGACAAGGTGATCTTGATGGTGATGGAAAGCTTAATGAAACTGAATTTTGCATTCTCATGGTCAGGCTTAGCCCTGGAATGATGGAAGATGCTGAGTCATGGCTGGAAAAGGCAATTCATGAAGAACTTAGGAACTCCCCAACTTAGACATGTAATTATTATTGCTCCTTTTGTAGTCAATTATGAATCAAAATCTTGTCTGTTTTAAGCTGCTGCTACAATTCATGAAACTCATCTTTGTCTTGAAGGAGTGTTCATTATTAATGAAATGAATTTCTTCAATCAGTATGAATATCAAATGATAGCCAACAGTAGATAAGTTTTACTCTTTTCTTTTATCTTGTAAGTGTTTAATGATAAATTTATCTCAAGAAAGGCATTTTTGTTACATTTTTTACCTGATAGAAAATATTAGTTTCATTTGATGGTTTCATCTTGGGCAGACATAGCCAATAGTTATGTTATTAGTTAAATGATTGAGTGTTTCTCGTAAAAGGAAAAGTCAATGAAAGAGGAAATAAGTTTTGATAAATTGATGTAGAAGATGATTCAGATTCATTATCATTCAGTGGTTATGTATGAAAGGATAAATGACAAAATAATGGTGGATGGTTTTTCTTATTTTCTTTAAATCAATTTTAGTTTCTTGCAAAGATGGGCTAGTTAGTTGGTTTTTGTTATTAACCTGCATAATAATAATAATAATAATAATAATAATAATAATAATATTATTATTATTATTATTATTATTATTATTATTATTATTATTATTATTATTATTATTATTATTATTATTATTACTTTCCTATCATGATAAACCGAATGATTGGCAACACGAAAAATCACTCGATCTTTCAATAAAAACCTCATCGATTAATTGGACTAATCTAAATTAAGAACTACAAAGTACTATTAAGAATTTAGTAAATCTAGACTAACATTATTAAGAAAGAAGACCCAATAAAAAATTATAAATAAAATTAATTTAAACGTTTGAGTGTCTTTACTAATACTATACCTCTCAGACTTGACGGATGGATAATAGAAGAAGAGAAGATTAAAGATATTTGATAGGAGATATTCGGTCTCTTATATTGTAAAAACAATTATCATAAAATTTATTTTTAATTAAAAATTAATTTTTGAAGTTACAATAAAAATCAAATACATGTATAACAAATTTTGATATTAGTAGTAATTCATATGTTGAAATTTTAGTCAATAATTATCAATGTATTTTTGTTTTTAAATATTTGTTCTCACTTTATAGAAGTGGAATTCAGCTATGAACTTCCTTTAGAACTAAGTCAATGAAACAGAACAACAATAGCTCAACAATTAAGTATCCCGGCACAATAATGCTTAATGGTTAATATGGTGATTAGGATTATGGGACTGCGTAATAATGAATCCAAAATAGGTAATATCTTTTAATAGCTCATTTATTACTATTCAACCTCAATGTATACATTACTCAAATATTTCATTAACTGAGACTTCAAATAATTTACAGTAACCACATTTAAACATATATATACATATTTATTCTGTTATATAATTTTAAAGTTATAAAAAAGTTATATACTTTTTATTTTATTTACTTAAAAACAACTTTAAATTCTACTAAATAAAATAATGAAATTTTAATTCTTTAAAAAACTATTATTTAGGAATTGGAAATTAGAGAAATTTATAAATGATATTCTTAAAAAAAGTTATGATAAAAATGGTTATACAATTTTAAATATCAAAATAAGTATTGATTGGGACAAAATAATTGCAACTAAGATGTTATATTGCTTTAATTTGAACAATTGCCCAATGCGACGGCTAATTACTCATGTTTTCCCCCTAAAAGTTTATCGATTCCACATTAAGCAAATAAAAAACTTCAAACGAGGCTGCTACATTAAACATTGCCTTTTTGTCTCTTCCCTCACCTCACCGTTAAAACCTTATCGGATGGATTCACACAAATAATATTCTCAGTTTGAAAATGACAAAAAAGAAGCCACCAAACTACATATTTACCCTCTTTTCCTAACATGCTTTCCCAACCTTACCTAAATTTTCATATAAACCACCAAACTACTATACAAATTAACAAACTAAACTAATATACACCCAAGGCTACCATACCAGTATTTTACAAATAAGAAATTATTTATCCACCAGAGCAATTCCTATACTAAGAAGTGTAAATTTAGACACCTACTTCCACCAACTATTTAATTTGTTTTTCCAGAGTTGGGGCAGAGTTAGTATTTAGGAGTATTTCATAAAAAAAACACAAGGTTTCTTTTGATAAAATGAGGCTACTTGGATATGCATAGTAACAGTTACTTCGGAGCACAGTTGATTACAAATTAACTGCAAGAGCGAACTCATTCACAATAGTGTAATACTAGGCTACGAAAATAGAATTTGACTGTAGCAAAGCACGATGTCATTGAAAAAATATGCATATCAATAATCCCACACTAAACAGGGTCTCATATTAGGTCCCTATGGAACCAATGGCACACTGAATGCTAAATAAAGATGCAAACCACATTAAACTCATAAGTACCCTTTACTACATAATGTACCACTTGCTATTCTAATTACTAGAAAGTGACAGTGCCATTGTAGCCTTTCTTCTTACCCTAAAAACGGACATCCCTTACGTTCTAGACCTTCGCAATGGAGAACGGCTGCAGATAAAACAGAATAAATAAGCTGCTAGAAGAGTGAAAAAAACATGTGCACGAAAAGGTTAAATTTACCAAGAATATAATACCTGCGATATCTACCATATTCAGGACTCCTGGGCTTCGCATAATCAGGACTCCTGGTCTTCCCATAATCAGGACTCCTGGGCTTCCCATTATCAGGGCTCCTGGGCTTTCCATAACCAGGACTCCTAGGCTTTCCATAACCAGGACTCCTGGGCTTTCCATAACCAGGACTCCTGGGCTTTACATAATCAGGACTCCTTGGCTTTCCATAATCAGGACTCCTTGGCTTTCCATAATCAGGACTCCTTGGCTTTCCATAATCAGGACTCCTGCGCCTGCCATAATCAGGAATGGCCCTGCCATAATCAGGACTCACCCGTCTGTCTGGTCCACCATTATACCTATCATAGACAGGACTGCGTGGACGACCATAGTCGGGGCTCGGACGCCTGTGATAAACTGGACTGGGTGATCTATCATAACCTCCTCGTCTAGGACTATCATAATTGTCACCCCTCTCACCATCATCCCTCAAAGCATACTCCACAGACACCACCCTGTCCAGGATCTTACTGCACGTGTAATGAAACCAAAACGTTAATATTTGTATTCAATAAAATAAAATAAAAACAAAAAAACTGAATTTTACTACAAGACAATATAATTTTCATTATTTACCTCATATTTGTACACTCTAAAGCTTTAGTAGCATCTTCTTGTGTTTCAAACTGCACGAATGCAAAGTTCCTTCGAATTCGGACATGAAGAACATTTCCATAAGGTTCAAAATGTTTTTCTATATCACGAACTCTAGTTCGGATTGGATCAAAGTTAATCACAAACAAGGTTTTTGTTGGCCTCTGGTTTGCCTTTGATCCATCACGATGACGTCCACGTTCACCCTGCCAAAGGAAAACAATAAGCTCCTATTAAAACCAGGTAGGATACTGTGATATCTCATCAATAGGTAAATAAAACCAAAATATAGTTATGAAAACATTATCATACCCTAGCCCACTCCACAGACAGCCTTCGCTTTTCATGACCAAATGGAACATTGTCAAGTGCTCGAATTGCTTCTTCTGCATCACGCTCATCCTCATAATAGACAAAAGCAAAACCTGCAACAAAACTAGTATTAGAGGCATAGATGATTAAGAAAGACATCAGCATGTTATCCCTCACCAGAAGTACATCAGCCAAACCAGGAAATCATTTTCCCTGTCAGGAACAAAGGAATACAACACCTGAATATAAGTGAGGGCTGATGCACATGAAGCTGTAGAGGCGTTGAATGAGGAACAAAATCATGATTGCAAATAAAGGTTAAATCCAAAATTCAGATCTGAGACTGCTAAGCATGCTTCTCCATTCAGACAGCACAAGTGATTTCAGAAATAGAATGGCATGACTTGACAGAATTTCATTGATCCCCTATTTTCAGATAAGCTACGCATGGCTTAATAAATTGATTGATGATCCCACTAAGAACATTCTGGTGGAAATGTCAATGTTGGGAGATGATGAGGTGAGTGACGAATGATCAGATGAGAAAATGCAGATCAGTGGGTAGAAGGAGAGCAGGCAAGCAAGAAGGTTTTCTTCCAAAAAAAATTTGCAGAGAGGTTGGCAAGCCAAGACAGAAGCTCGGCATGTTTTCCCTTAGTAGAAGTTCCTGCGCCAAAACAAACACTTAAAAACCAGAGGATTTTCTTTCCAAAGGCATTGCAATTGTGGCTTCCATTACTTCCTACCAGGCCATAGGAACTACATATTCAAGCCACAAAAGCATCCATATGCTCACATCCAAATTCCAAAACACGGCTATGAGGTCCCATTTAGATGAACATCTTATTTTGTTAATTTTCTTTAACCACCATTATTAAGTCCTTTGGCTCCCCAATGGAAGCCCAAGGTTATCCCCAGAAGCTACAATCTTTGGACCAGCTATGAGATCACTACTCAGGACTATAGCTTAGTCACCCTTAAGTTCCTCACCCCTCTCCAAGGATGTGTTCTGTGGGGAATCGAAATCATGTCTTTCCCCACAAGCTCAGTGTGTTGCCAACGAGCCACACCCTCTGTTTTACTCATACACTAACTTCACAAAATGAGTGACAACTAGTTGTCTTAAAAGACCCTCACAGTTTACACTAAATGACACAGCATATGGGCAACACGAAATCGGTTGGACAACTGACCATTCAACATGTCAAGTAAAAATCGGAGCTAATATTCAAAAAGGGACAAAAGAGTAGGGTTTGCTCACAAAAATTTAAAAAAACAATAAACTCAACAAAAACAAATTCGTACTTCATCATCACCGCTCACCAGGCAAGAGAAACTAATGACAAATCGAAAGAAACAAAATCCCACTAAAAATACTTTGGTTGATTATGCAAACCGGGAGGGCTTTACCAGATTTCATATCCACGCGGTCAATCCTTCCATACTTTGAAAACAACCGTTCAAGCTCCGATTGACGAGTATCATACTCCAAGTTCCCAGCAAAAATCGGCCTCATCCTCTTCGTCCGAATCGCTTTCAGAATTAAAATCGTCAATAGATTAACCTAACAAACAAAAACGAAAAAGGTGTAAACCCACCAATGCCCTAAAACCCCTTTATCACTAACCCCACTTGGGTGTTTAAAAAATTCGATGAGGGGAATCGCAGAAAATTCCTTTGTCCAGAAACCCTAATGTGAAAGGTGAGAGAAATTGAGAACTTACCTGACAGAAAAATAAAGGCTTTTGAAAATTTTGGGTGTCGAGAAGAAACTGATAACTTTAAATATAGTAGGGTAGCAAGTTGGATTGGGTTTAATCCAATTTCGAAATGAGCCCAAAACTAAAAACCTAATTTCGTTTTGTTTTTGTGATTTTTTTTTTTATATTTTTAGTTCATTAATTCTTAGAAATTTTAATTTTTAATCTCTAAATAAGTATTTGGTGGATTTTATTTTCTTTAATAATTTTACTTTTTCACATTAATACTTAAGTGATGTTGTTTTAAAGATTATATTGATTATTATGTGAATACAGAAAGTAATAATTGTGGAGATAGAAATACATGTATTTTTTATTAATAAATTATGTTTTTAGTCTCTTATTTTTACGAGGATACTCTTATTTTTATGAGGATAAAGACCAATTAAGCTCACATACAATAAAATTTATATATCTTAATTTTTTTTCTTTTAATACTTCAATTTTGTTGATAATAAATAAAAAATTGATTTGTCATTGTGTAGTAGTTGAGGGTGTGCTCCTCAAACCATGAGATCCTCTGTTTGCACTTGCCTTTGTGGTGGTGAGCATACATTCTCATCACAATTAAATTATAGATTTTGGGTAAAAAATGTAGTCGAAAAACTTGTAGAATTCTTTCTAAAAATTGATAGGATTTGTTGATCGACTTATTTTAATTCCTTTGTTGTTTTCATCTCACCATAACATTAACAACAAAATTTAAAATTGAAACAAATCAAGTGTTTATTTAAAAGTGTGAAAAAAATTTGGTAAAAGTTGAGAACCTGAAAACATATTTTACTTTTTATTTTTATTTTAGTTTATTTTTGTACTACTCAATCTATGAAATCTGGGTTATTAATATTTATTAGATATTAACAACCTCCGCAGAGTATCATCATATGTGGGATGTATTTTAAACTCGACATCCTATCTATACGTTCATCGTATTAGAACGTTTCCACATAAAATACAAAACTCATTAATCTTTTAAAAAACATAACCAACATGGTTAATAACTCGGATTTACCATCTTGGATGACTAAATGCCACGTCTAATAAGAACAAATTTATTCAGATCATAATTGATTAAGATGTTTATTTTTTTTTAAATTAATTTTAGAAGGTAATTTAGTATTTATTTTGAAGCCAATACTTTTTTAAGATATAATTAATATTTTAGTTTATGACATGTAAATGATAAATATTTATGTCCACCTGATTAAAATTTATTAATAAATATGTTTCAAATCCATAAATTATATTATGATTAATAAATACTTTTAATATATATTATATTTTATATTCATTATAATAATTTATATTGTGGTATAAGATTTCTTTTTTATTTTAATTTTTTAAGACTATTGAAATTTAATGTAGAAGTAAAAATAAAATAATGAAATAAAAGAGTTAAAAGTGTTTTACAAATCAAATCTATTAAAAAAATAAAAGATAAGTGATTTGATAAGGTGAAAAGGAAAATTTAGAGATTAAATAGTAAATCAAATTAAAATTAAGTAGTATATTTTAAATGAATAAAAATAAACTTAAATTAAATACTCAACATAACTTAATAAGAGTAAAAATAACTTTTAAATATAGTTTTGTTAAAAATATGTGCATAAGATAATAATTTGTTATAAAAATCAACTTGTGCAGATTTGTTATAAAAATCAACTTGTGCAGACTTGAACACAAGTCCTTGATATATAATTAGGTTAAATACTATAAAGGAGAAATTTGTTGATCATAAGATTTTTATTTTCATCCATTGTTATGTAAAAACACATTATTTAGAGTTTGCATGTGAGAAGTGCAAAAATTTAGATTTATGATATAGTAGTTTTCTTCCATAGTTTATAGTGTATAAATCCATTTTCATCTCTTAAATTCCAATTGTTAGATTTTGATTTACCATAAAAAAAAATTGATCTATCAACTTGATATCTAATATTTAACTAAATGTTTTCCACATGAAAGTACACACATATCAACCAATAAAACAACCCCATTTATATCAAACCTAATAATATTTCACAATCAAATCATCAATACCTCTCATATTACCTAATATTTCAAATTTACTTTACCATCTAAACCTTGTATTTCTCCTTATTGATATTTGTTTCCTACAATCTTCTTTCATAGAGAAGTTCTTCTGAATTTTCTTTCATACTTTTTTTACAATAACTAACAATTCAAACGCAATTGTAAAAAGTAAAAAGTGTTGCTTTTGAATTCTAATACAATAAATTATGGTTTCTGACATAACAAAACACAATATAGTCTCCTTATAAAAATAGAGAAAAAGTAAATTCAAAAAGTGAATAATAAATTATTCTTCAACCAAATAAATGATATATATCCTTGTTAGTATTTTTCTCTTCTCATATTCCTACCATCTTATTCACATGTACCTTCTATCCACTTTTCTTGTTGTGATAAAAGTCAATGGAACTTATTTTAATTTCAAACGTTAAGAATACAACTTTGACAGAGACAAGTGTAGTTGGTCATCTTTGTAAAATTGCAAAACACGACATCATGCATAGAAAAGGAAAGAGGAAATTACATGGAAGCTTCCACAGTGAGAAAGTTCTATGTGTGGCAAATAGTTAATAATATTTCCCCATCGAGGTTTGGTATGACCAAATCACACTTGGTAGAAAAAAATAAGAAAAAAGAGAAGGTTAAAAAGAAGAGAAAGTAAAGAGAAAAGAAGAAGGCATTATTATATATGTTCTTTTAAAAAAAAAATTGGCTACAACAACTGTGGTACTAATTTTGAATGAGAATGATAACATTCAAATGAAAAGTTCTTTGGTATTTGCATACATAGTAGGGACTAATAAAGCTGTTACTGGTTATAATTACAGTGCAATTGTACAAGTTGTCCTAATTATGACATTAACACTTAACCTAACACCCTACCATAAATCATTCTCACACTTTATAAATAATTTTCTAACATGTTTTAGTTTTTATTATTTTAATAATAAATCAAGACTATGTTAATTTCTGTTAAAAAAAATCTGACTGATGAATACTTCTTTGTAATTATAATTTTGTCATCTACAAAACTGAACCAGCTATTATTATTTTAAAAGTGAATCTCAACAAGAAAACAGGATTTAAAAACAACATATACATTTCAGAATGGTAATGGTGTTGTGTACTTGTTGCTGTGCTTCCCACTACCTGCAGACAACGCGTTTGTTCACCAACCTCTTCTCACCTTAGACATAATTTTTCTTTTCAGTTTTTTAATGATAGTTTTGTTCGAATTCGCTGATCTTTAACTATTAATATTATCTTCATTTTCAATCAATATTCTCATTTATCATATCTTTGACGAATCACTAAGCAACAGAGCAGTTTGCTAGTGTGAGTGTTACACAAAATAAGCATCCAAATATAATAACAAGTGTATTTAAAGCAGAGAACTATTATATGAAATCAAACACAGACACGAACAAATTTCAAAATGTGGAACGTTGCAGTTAATAAATGCTGTTTTTCTTTGCAATTAATAAATACTGTTAAGCAAAGTCAAAAAGCAGAAAGTGGGGGTGTGCAGTTCGTTCCAACTCACGCACCCCTTTAGAAAATTCTAAAGTAACTGACTGGACTTGAGAACTGGTTATAAATTATATTGGAAAGAAGAAGAATTTTTTAGGCATCAGATTCTAAAATTCTCTTTCACAGATGGGAGTTTTCCAACCCCACAACATCACAAAACAAGACAATTTATCTAAAGGTGTGTTCAAAGACAGGACTAATTGACCAGTGACTAATCCGCAGTCTTCACAACTTCTGTTTCTTGGACGAAAGGATTTTCATCCTCCAGCATCTTTGGAAAATTCCAGGCCTTAGCTTTGCTTGGTTTCCAAGCTAAGATAATTTGTCTGCTTCTTCTAATGGTACAAGTTTTGCTTTTACCATCTATGTTACTTAACCAAATATCTTGTTTCACCATGCACTTTATGCTCTGTGTGTGAGAGAGATAAGGTATGCAATTTGTCTGGATTTGATGTTCTCAAAATGTAATGTTTTTCATGTACCAAACTGTCCTGAAAACATGTCTTCTACAAGCACTTTGTCAGTTTACTTCCTGAAAACCAGGAAATGCTTTTTTTTTTTTTAACTTCATGTGATTTTGTCCAAGTTGACATGGTTGAAATTGTTTTGTAGTGTTTTACTATCTGTTTAGGGAGTACTTTATTGTATGTGAATTTTTTAACAGCATGTGGAACATGGCTTCTTTGTGTTACATTTTTAATGTATAATTTCAGTGGTGAATTTGGACAAGCACAAGAAGGTTCCAATGGAGGAAAAACCATTCCCTGCATGGTCATGGTCTGTTGAACAGTGTTTGAAAGAGTATGAAGTGAAACTGGACAAGGGTCTGAGTACTCATGAGGTTCAGAAGCGGCGCGAGAAGTATGGTTGGAATGAGTTAGCAAAGGAGAAAGGAAAGCCCTTGTGGGAACTAGTGTTGGAACAATTTGATGACATGCTGGTGAAGATACTTTTGGCTGCAGCCTTCATATCATTTCTTTTGGCTTACTTTCACGGAAGTGACTCAGGGAAGCCTGGATTTGATGCATATGTGGAGCCACTTGTGATCATCTCGATTTTGGTCCTTAATGCCATTGTTGGAGTTTGGCAAGAGAACAATGCTGAGAGGGCTCTTGAAGCCCTCAAAGAGTTGCAATGCGAGTCTGGGAAAGTGTTAAGGGATGGCTATTTTGTGCCTGATTTGCCTGCTAGAGAGCTTCTTCCTGGTGATATTGTGGAGTTGCATGTTGGAGATAAGGTCCCCGCTGATATGAGAATTGCGGCTTTGAAAACCTCAACATTGAGGGTTGAACAAAGTTCTTTAACAGGAGAAGCAATGCCAGTTCTCAAGGGGACAAATCCTGTTTTCTTGGAAGACTGTGAGTTGCAGGCTAAAGAAAACATGGTATTTGCAGGCACCACTGTTGTCAACGGGAGTTGTATATGTATTGTTATCACCACAGGAATGGACACTGAAATTGGAAAGATACAGAAGCAGATACATGAGGCTTCTCAAGAGGACAGTGACACCCCTTTGAAGAAGAAGCTGGATGAGTTTGGTAACAGGCTTACCACTGCAATCGGTATAGTTTGTCTCATTGTTTGGGTTATCAACTACAAGAACTTCATTTCTTGGGATGTTGTCGATGGATGGCCCTCAAACGTAAAATTTTCATTCCAAAAGTGTACCTACTATTTCAAAATTGCCGTTGCCCTTGCAGTCGCTGCAATCCCAGAAGGCCTTCCTGCGGTTATCACAACTTGTTTAGCACTCGGTACACGGAAAATGGCCCAAAAGAATGCAATTGTGAGAAAGCTTCCTAGTGTGGAAACTTTGGGATGTACTACTGTGATATGTTCAGACAAAACTGGCACTTTGACAACAAATCAGATGGCTGTGACACAATTCTTTACTTTGGGAGGGAAAACCACTGCTTCTCGACTCATTAGTGTTGAAGGCACAACTTATGATCCCAAAGATGGGGGAATTGTTGATTGGGGATGCTATAACATGGATTCTAATTTGCAAGTCATGGCTGAAATATGTGCTGTTTGCAATGATGCTGGGATTTACTTCGATGGTCGCCTTTTTAGAGCCACAGGTTTGCCTACTGAAGCTGCTCTCAAAGTGTTGGTTGAAAAGATGGGAGTTCCAGATGTGAAGTCAAGGACCGAAACTCGTGATAATGCAGAACTTTCTGCAAACAACTTGATGAATGTCAACACTGTGGTGAAGTTAGGTTAGCAAATGGACTCAACTCATGAAAGGTGAATAAATTGTCGAAGTGCTGTAGTGCTAGGAGTGTGACAAAGTATTTTTTAATTTTTGTTGTACAGGATGTTGTGAGTGGTGGAATAAAAGATCCAAAAGGGTAGCTACGTTGGAGTTTGATCGCATTCGGAAGTCAATGAGTGTTATTGTTCGTGAACCAAATGGTCAAAATCGGCTTCTTGTCAAGGTGACTTGATCTGATGCTTTATCACCACTTTGGCTTTTATCAAAAAAAAATTATCAACAGTTGTTTGAACTGAAGCGTATTACTATGCGCAGGACAAACCATTTAGCATCGTTTGTAACAAAAAATGACACTGCTGCATATTTAAATGATATTGAAATAGGAGCTTTCGGGATTTTAGCATGTTTTTTACTTTGCATTCAGGGAAATGTACTAAAATGAGTAGAAATGACAAGTGAAATTTACTTAGACAAGTAGAAATGGCAAGGTTACCTTGATTTGACTATATTTCCAAGATGAGCAAAAAGGAGCCAAAAGGGTTTTGTTTGTGATTCAAATTTTGACAGGGCCTTTCTTGTCCCTTGTGTCATACATTTTTTAATGATTATAACTTTCTTTGCGTGATGCTAGTATGTTATCTTTTCTTTTCTTTTATATGTTTTCAATTCTCGAAGTCACATTTTTCAGTTTTCACTGACATTATGGCTTTTGATTTGTGTCTCACCAATTCTTAACTTGTGGGGTATGTTTCACTAGGTAGAACGATTATCTTTATATCTAAGCTAATGGTAAAATGTCTCCTTGAGTAAATTGTAGTTGTTTTGCTATTCTCTATTCACAAACTGTGACCTTTTCTTTTAATGTCTGGTTTCATCTAGTGCTGTTTTTTGAGCTCTTACGTAGTTGAATCACAGGGTGCTGTTGAGAGTTTACTGGAGCGTAGTTCACACGTGCAACTTGCTGATGGATCTCTGGTTCCAATAGATAATCAATGTAGGGAACTACTTCTTCAAAGACTCCAGGAGATGAGTGGGAAGGGATTGCGTTGCTTGGGTTTTTCATACAAAGATGAATTAGGAGAATTTTCAGACTATTATGCTGACAATCATCCTGCTCACAAGAAGTTGCTTGATCCAACACACTATTCATCCATTGAAAGTGATCTAGTTTTTGTTGGCATTGTTGGCTTAAGAGTAAGTTTGTGTCATACACTTAGCTATGGACCAATCAATGAATCAATCATCATTCTTTTGTCATGCAACCTTTTGAGGACATCCATTTAGTTCATAATAATTTTCTTGATCATTCAGGATCCTCCTCGTGAGGAAGTTCACAAAGCAATTGAGGATTGCAAGGAAGCTGGCATAGGAGTTATGGTAATAACTGGAGATAATAAGTCAACTGCAGAGGCTATTTGCCGGGAAATCAAATTGTTCTCTAAAGATGAGGATCTCAAAGGGCAAAGTTTGACTGGTAAGGAATTCATCACTCTTCCTCATTCAGAACAAGTTAAAATATTGTTGAGACCTGGAGGCAAGGTTTTCTCTCGAGCTGAGCCTAGACACAAGCAAGAAATTGTTAGACTGCTGAAGGAAATGGGGGAGATCGTTGCAATGACTGGAGATGGTGTGAATGATGCACCTGCACTTAAGCTAGCCGACATAGGGATTGCTATGGGCATAACTGGGACAGAGGTAACATAACTTTTGCTTTAATGGAGTGCAACTTTGTTTTATGTCAATGTCATATGATAACCCTCCGTTTCTCTCTTCTTTCTTCTGTTGTAGCATTGAATTTATGTGAGTATTGCCATTATAAGTTGAAATTATGGATAAAACTAAGATACAATTCTGTAGGGACTTTTGGTACTGTTTTTCAATTAAAGTTGAAGTTTCATCTCCGTAATTAGTGAGAAAAGGGTCTGTATTAAATGTCAGCATAGTTTATGGAGGTGAAATTCTAATTCTAATTGGATAAAAACACAAAGTATATAAGTTTTTGCCTATTTCTATTCTTTAGAAACATCAGCATGAAGTGTGAACCGTGTATTAAATAAAAATAAGTTGAGACCTGAGATGTGTCTTCTTGGACGTTTAGCATTCTGATTACCTTGCCTACTAAACACTGCAGGTTGCAAAAGAAGCATCAGATATGGTGCTTGCAGATGACAATTTTAGTACCATAGTTTCAGCTGTAGCTGAGGGTCGCTCTATTTATAATAACATGAAGTCATTCATAAGGTATGACATCTCTCTTGGTATTTCATCTTGAATCTGATTTATCTAGACTAATCCTTCACATTTGCTCAATCTTCTTCAGGTACATGATATCATCCAATGTCGGGGAAGTAATATCCATATTCTTGACAGCAGCTTTGGGGATCCCAGAATGCATGATACCAGTGCAACTTCTATGGGTGAATTTGGTTACTGATGGTCCACCTGCAACAGCTCTTGGTTTTAACCCTGCTGATGTTGATATCATGCAGAAGCCACCTCGCAGAAGTGATGATCCATTAATAAGTTCTTGGGTTCTTTTCCGTTATCTGGTAAATTTTGCTTAACTCTCTTCAATTTAACTAACAACTTTGCAAATTAATGCTCGAGTCTATTGTCATTCTGTACAAAACTTATATGCAATTCCTTAACTCAGAATTTGAGTTTCTGGCTTCTATACAAACGTTTACAATACATATTATTGAGATAAAACTTCAATTTTATTCAAAGAGTAATACCAAAATCATCTAAAGAATTACATCTAAATTTGTTCATTCTTAAATACTATGCTCATTTCAGGTAATTGGTTCCTATGTGGGAGTAGCAACAGTTGGCATTTTTGTCTTGTGGTACACTCAAGCATCCTTTCTTGGCATCAATCTTGTGAGTGATGGTCACACAATTATAGAATTCTCCCAGCTTCGCAATTGGGGGGAGTGTCCCTCGTGGTCTAATTTAACTGTTGCTCCATTTGATGTTGGAGGTGGTCGCTTGATCACCTTTTCAAATCCTTGTGACTATTTCTCAGTTGGCAAAGTAAAGGCCATGACTCTCTCTCTCTCAGTCTTGGTGGCAATTGAGATGTTTAACTCTTTGAATGCTCTCTCAGAAGATAATAGCTTGAGGAAACTACCACCTTGGAGGAACCCTTGGCTTTTGGTAGCCATGTCAATATCATTTGGACTCCATTGCCTCATACTCTACACCCCATTCCTTGCAGAAGTGTTTGGAGTCATTCCTCTCAGTTTCAATGAGTGGTTTATGGTCCTTTTAATATCAGCACCTGTTATTCTTATTGATGAGATTCTGAAGTTAATGGCGAGGAGTCAAAGGAGGTTGACAAAAGAGAAAGAAGCATGAAGTCTTGGGTGCATGGCCACTATAGAAAGCAATAATACCAGATGAAGATTGGATGATAAATGGCGTGTCAATCCAAATTCTTTGATACATTTTTTCCCTGACTTCAGGAAAATTGCAGTTCATTAGTTTCTGGCAAGAAATTTGTCACTTTTTATGATCATTGCAGTAAATATATTGTATAAACATTTTGTTTAATTGCTCTTTTACTTTTTTCCTTTGAGAAAAATCTGAATGCTGAGTCAAAGAAAAAAAACAAGGAAGTTCTCTCTATGTTTTGGTGTTCAACACTACAAGTAACATATTAAGTTTTAGGCTTTTTTGCACAATACTTGCAAGTGATATTTTCAGAAAAAAAATGCATATTTTTGTACGTTAGCATAATACCTAATGATGACATAACAAGTCAGGGATTAAATTGATAGATCCTTAACATTTAGGAACTAAAATAATTTATGGGTGTTAATAAGGGTGGAAAAAAATTCAAATTCTCAAATTCAATTTATAATTATATAAATCCATATTACTTTTACTCCATTTAAATGAATTTATCTTAAATTTAAATTCATATTTTTGAATTTTAAGTCTAATCCATTCAATTGGACACGAATTAGATATAGCTTGAATATATTTTTAGATTATCCAAAAATGGATTTTGGCTTTGCTCGAATTAAGAAGTCGAGTCAATCCGGACCCATATCTTTTTTCTTCTTTCTTTTACCCCTCTTTAGTCAACCAAAGAACTCTTTTTATTGATAAAATATTATATTTAACTAAAAAAATAAGATAATATAATATAAATAGTTTTATAACATATAGTTTTTACACTACTTCTTAAATTAAGTTGTGAAAGTTCCAAATGTTTCAATTTTAGTTTTTACTTAAAGTTAAATGCAGATATAGGTAGAAGGATTTTTTTTATCTAATCTAAGGTAAATTATTTTTACATTTTTTTCATGTATTGGTTTGAAAGGATATATTGCTTCTTCTTCTTTATTTTTCTTCTTTTTTTTACTCCACACTTTCTTTAGTCAACCATTTGAGAACTCTTTCTATTTATAAGAGGTTATATTCAACTAAAAAAAAGTAAAATAAGATAATATAATATAAATAGTTTTAAAACAACTAATTATTATAATTTTAAAACTAATTGTATAGTCTACACTTGTTTTACCATTTGCTTGTATTAAAAGTGGCTTATATATCGACCCGTTTGGTTGGCAGAAATGAGAATGCAGGAAAATTTCAGGGTTGCAATTTTGGGGTATCCACTATGAGCCGAAACTCTTTATCATTAGTTGCTCAAATCAAGATCCAAATGATATTCAAATGCACTTCTATTAAGCTTTATCATTTCATAAACTCCATCAAGCAAGGCAAGAATTTCGTTCCTTCTAGGATGTGATCTATCTTCCACAATGAACTTATGCAGTTGACCTCCCTCTTCAATGAAACTATGTCCTGCTGACTTAGTAATTTGGCTGCCCTTCATCACTTTCCTGAGCTTTGCAACTCCATCCCATTGGCCAGCTGATGCATAAATGTTGGAAAGAATAACATAGTTCCCAGGATTCCAAGGCTCAAGTATAAATAGAGACTCTGCTGCAACCTCAGCCAGTTCAACATTACCATGGAAGCTGCAAGCTCCCAACAAAGCCCCCCATATCACCGAGTCTGGTTTCATGGGCATACTTTGTATTACCTCATAAGCTTCTCTCAAATGCCCGGCACGGCCTAGGAGATCAACCATGCATCCATAGTGCTCTAGTTTGGGAATAATGTGGAAGGCTGTGGTCATTGACTTGAAAATATGTCTGCCCTTTTCAACCATGCCTCCATGAGTGCATGCCAAGAGGAGCCCCACGAATGTCACATCATCAGGTGAAGTTCCTTCCCCCTGGCATCATCAGTGATACAGACACACATAATTAGCATCATTTACAACTTCTCAAGGTTGAAAACCACTTCATGGGTGTTTGGAACTGCGTGCGTACTTGGATTCATATTAAATAATTTCAATATCACATTGAAATAAGAATTAATGTGATTTTAAGCAAATGTTCACTTGTTTGGTTCCACGTTAAAAATGATTCTGGGTCCATGGTTTATTTTGAATTGAAACAAAAATTTAAGTACTTTTTTTTTGCATTAGATAAACAAATTTACACTGGATTTTACAACTAATCTGCTTTTACAGTAAGTGCAACATTACCAGTTGCAGCTTCCACGTCGTCGCATGTTAACGTAAGGTACGGACACAGTTCCAAACACACGGTGCCTTAAAATGGTTTATTATTAATATGACATTTTGAAGGAAATAAAGAAGAAAACCAGCCAAGCTGCTTACCAGCATTTGATCATAAAGCTCAAAGGCCTTGCAACATTGTCCATGGACAGCCAAACCCATGATCATTGAATTCCAAGAGCACAAGTTTCTGAACCTGCCAATCTCATTGAACACCCGCCATGCAACATCAATCTTACCACATTTTGCATACATCTCCAATAAAGCATTGCTTACATATAAATTCTTAAAGAACCCATTCTTCCTTGCGTATGCTTCAACCCTCTGCCCAATCTCCAGTGCTCCAAGATTTGAACAAGCTGGCAAAATGCTTGCCAAGGTTACTTCATTGGGCACTATGCCTTTTTCCTGCTCCATCTTCAGGAACAACCCCAAAGCCTCACCAAACCGTTTATTTCGCGAGTAACCAGATATCATGGTGGTCCATGACACCAAATTCCTAGTAGGCATCAATCCAAACAACTCTAACGCCCCCTCCATATCACCAAATTTTGCATACCCAGACATCATAGCATTCCATGTGGGTACCCCTCTCACTGGCATTTCATCAAACAATTGGCGTGCAAGTCCCAACGTGCCCACTTTGCAATACATATCAAGCAAAGCAGTGGCTGCAAAGAGGTCAGGTTCAAAGCCTGATTTGATGAAATGGGTATGGAGCATTTGGCCAAGGGAATGGGAAAAGAGGGAAGTGCATGCAGAGAAGAGGAAGTTGAAAGTGTGTTGGTTTGGTAAGAAGCCATGAAGGCGCATTTGGTAGTAAAGGGAGAAGCATCGGTGCTGGTGTTGGGGATGGGAGGAGTAGGCTTGAATGAGCTTATTGTAGAGAAAAAGGTTTTGCTTTGGGGAATGATGCAACACCATGTGTGCATAGTGAAGGTTTGGGATTTCAAGTAACTTCTCAATGAGGATTTTGGTGTTGTCTATGCCATTTCTTAGAGTGTAACCATGGATTTGCTTTACTTGCCTCATTACATCACAAAACTTTTTATGGGTTTGAGTTCCTCAAATGTTGGACACTTGAAGTTCTATGTTGTCTCAGATGATGTCACTTCTGAAGACAGTTTGATTGATTCATATGTTTCTGTTTCTCTTTTATTTTGTTGTTTTCTTGTTATCAATCGCCGTTTAACTAAACAATTAATTATGATTTATTAATGTTATTATCATATCGTACTAAAATTAATTAAAAATAAAAAAACATAAACTCATTTAGAAAAACATTATTATAATAAATAAATCCTAGGGGACATTACAATTTTCTTACTTTATTTCTCTTTTTGACCGTGTTAAGATATTATTATACATATATTTGATAAAAATCCTCAATTTTCACATTTTAATACTTTAATCTACTAATTAAAAAATGAAAATAAAAACATTAATAATTCACACGTATTTTTCTCAATAATTTTTTTTTCTTATTTATTGTTTTTCATAAAATTTTAATGGTTATATTTTTGTAACTCGTTTACATATTACATATAAAAACCAAGTCAGAAAAAAAAACTTAAATTTTAGCATAATCTTAAGAATTGATAGTAGAAAAATACTCGTCCAAACTAATAGAAAAAAAAAACATTTCAAATTGAAAAACAATTATACTAGTCTACTATTCAGATTGGGAGAGTAGAAAAATATCATAAATTTGGCTGAATTTTTTTTCATGAAAAGGATTTACACATACACAAAATTCATAAAATTAAATTATATCATAAGTCTTTTTTAATGTTTAAAAATCTTGTTAAATACTGCAAAAAATATTTTAAAAAAATCTTGAAATCTCAATTTAATATACCTTCTTTGATGTTGACTCCTACAAAGTAAAAAATCCATAATATATATCTATATATATACTTTTAAAACGAATATGATTTAAGACTTTAATAAAATAAAATTTTATGTTAATTTAAAAAAAAATTAATTTCAGTATATTTTTTTATACTTCAATTTTTTTCAAAATTTAATTCTTTCAGTATAATACTTTTAAAACTAACTATCAAAATATAAACATCAACACAACTTACCTGTTGAATGCTGCAGTGATCGTATAGCACAAATTTCATTCAAACATAAAAAAATAAAATCAGTTATACTCTGTTGAACAATTTAAATTATTAAATGAATCTTAAGAACAATTTTATTTAAATGCCACTTTTTTAAGTTGAAGTTTATGACTTCAAAATAAGACATGATAACAGAATGACACTATTGTAGTGACCAGAAAAGTCACATCATGAACCACATAAAACTTGTCCAAAATGAATGAAAGTTAAGTTTTTTCATTAAATTGGGTAAATTAAAACGAGAGGCTACAAAAATATGAAAACGTGTGTGCATCAAAATAACAGCTGATGTTACTTCTTGACTCCTGTGCTGTCATATTCTTGGTTGCATAAATATTTTGTACAGCTATAGTTCATTCAACATCATAGCAAAGATGATGATGAACATCTTCACTATGTAAGAAGTATCAGAAAGAGTTCAAATAGCCAAGAATGCAATTATTCCAGAGAGGTTTTCTTTGTATTCATTTTACACCAAACAATAACAAGAATCAATCTTCAAATGTACAATCTATATATCTGAGACGTTTAATATAGGCCTCGAATAAATCCCTGCATGTTCAGTTTCCTTGACACACTAACTACCCAAACTGAACATGTGTGACATTGGTTCAAGAGCTAAAGGGACACTTCATGAGAACAAGCCAAGTGCACACTTGCAAAGCTTCTTGGTCAAATGGTTACAAGAATGAGGAACACCATGTGGGGTTATCCTGGTAGGTGAAACATCATGTTGTTGCACTGAGGAAAGCAGTTAAATCTGTTAAAGTAGCAAAGGTTGCATTTCCTGTCCCAGCATGTAGTTGATGTCATGCACAGATGCATCAATGGAAGGTTATTTATTTCACATGGTTAAGCTTAGCTCTTCAGTACACAAACTTGAACCAACATTATTCTTTAGAAAAATGAAGATTGATCATGAAGCACGTTCAAATGTACCAATATTCTAGCTGATGTGGATCTAACACTACCATTACCCCTCTGAGTCAAATCAACTAGAGCCATTTGAGCTGAGGGTCCATACATCTGTTTGAATTCGGGTAGCCGAAAAATCCTTTCCAAAGCATTTAGAGACTTCTCCAGCAAGCCAGGGGAGGGGGAACCAAGATATCTGATTATAAGTGGTATGGCCTTTGCTTCTGCAAGCACAGCACTACCACTCTGCAGTCTTTCATCTTCTATCAATGTTAAAAGAGCATCCAAAGAAGCCTCACAAACTCCAGGATCAGATTCCTGTAGAGTCCTTGTGAGTGGTGCCACTGCGTTGGCGTCCAAAAGACAAAATGATGATTTGACTGAGCATATTCCTCCATGAACCATGCAGCCAATATCAGTAGGAGCTGAGAAGCACCATAGTCCTTTGCGCCTCGGTATTGGCCTGCTCAGCATAAATGAGCTTCTAGAAAATTGAGCAAGACACTGCGCCACGCGTTGTTTTGTCAAGGTGGTTCCATTTTCAAGCAGTTGCACCAAAACAGTTATGATTCCTGTTTCAGCTGCACTTTTTTGCCATTCCAAGTTTGTTGGAACAGTAAAACGACGAAGGGCACCAATGGCATTCTCAACTAAATTTCTTCTTTGTTGGACATAATTTTTAATGATTTGCAGCGCCCCACCATCCAAAAGCCATTGAGTTATGTGGTCAATTTCTGGAAGATAGCATATCAATCCCATGGCAGAAAGTATTTCCTCTTCATCAGATGAAGTTTTTATGATCCGGAGTAGAGTATTGATGCATTTCTGGTTCACGTACTCCTGTATGATGGCTTCATCACAATTCTCCACCAAGCAAGAAAACAACTTTACAGCACTTGCTCGTAGGTTTTGGTTTTCATTCTCACACAGTTCAACCAATTTTGGAACAGCTGGGTACTGTTCATAAATAAGCAGAGTAATTCTGTTATGGTAAATGCAACAAACACTGGAAAATAGTCTCAACATTTGGATAAGAAACAAGTGAAGGAATGACATAACAGCAGTGTTTATGCAGAACTGGACATCTTAAGCATGAGAACAGATATTAGTATACCATCTTATAAAAAGTGTGGATTAAACTAACTCAACTTACTATTATTTGACCATATTTATAGTTAGATGTGAGATCCCTAATATTAGTTCGAATACATTTTTATTTGAAACTAAACAATCCCAAAAGAATGGTAACATAAGCATGGGAAGAAAAGTGGGATGTAAAACAATTCAATTGATACCTATTTTACTTTTTCTTTTCTTGGGGTATTAATGTTTTACTGCAAATTCAGGTGGTTTACTGCTCATCTGTATCAGAAGTTTAACCTCCTGTTGGCCAGTAGGCAAGTTTCAGAAGACTAGCAAGTTATGACACCATTGACTATCAGATATCAGTCATGACATATTACAGTAAAAGAATTGCAATTCAGAAAACTAAGGAAATATGAGAACAATTTTGTTTGCACCATATCTAAGCCAAATGTAAAGAATTTCTAAATAGAGTGGTAAGAAAACAATTCTGAAAGCAATTGTTTCCGGGATGCTTGCTCAATTAAGCAAGCAATATTCATGCAGCCAGAATCTACCCATTGTATGTCTTTGGTCTTAAGTTAATAGAAAGTTACACTTAGATGCATGATGTCCAAGGAAAGACTTGGTCTACTGATAGTATCAACTTTTTATTCTTTTCTATATTTGCAGATTTTGCCTTAAACATGATACCTTTCAGAACTTAAAAGATGCTAGCACTTTTCTATGTGTTGGAATTGACAATGTTGAGTGGTTTTCCGATTTAAAGCACTGGTGTAGTGATTTAACAGAAAAACATTTCTAGCTGTTGTAAGTGCACTCAGCTTCAGTAAGATTCATACCTCTTTCAGTTTGGTTCTGATAAACGAAGCCGAGGGTGTTTGACACAAGGCATAAAAGGTCTGGATAATGTTCTGTTGCACAACAGGCTCTGTGACACTAACTAAATTGAAGAGATTGAAAACATCATCATCAGAATCGAGTAATAAAACAGGTGTTTGAGCGTCCTGAGAGATAGTTGATGCAGCAAGTTGCACGATTATGGTTGATAGATCTCCCCACAAACTTGTAGTGGGTATGCTTTGATTGAAAAGGAGGTTAAGTAGCGGCCGTGCAGCCCCCTGTCTTATCATTTCCTGTCCAGTTTTCTTTGAATTGGATAAATTCTTAAGAGCTTTAATAGCTTCTGCTTTCACCAGAACATCATTTTGTGAGAACATGTGAAGAAGAGGAACCAGTACACCACCATCAAACAAGGACTCTCTATTATGGTCAGTTAACTCCATTTCTGCTAAATTTTTTGCCATAATCATCTTTACATCTTCTGGTCCTGTAGAAAGAGCGGGAGAAACAGATTATGGAAAAGGCTTGTTCTCAGATAATCACCCTTGTCTTTTTGTTCCCAACATTCAGATTGATTGTAGTTTCCTTAACTGAAATTTATTCAGTTCTTATATGCATATCTTTTAAACAAAAAGAAGAGGGCAAAAAGCATTTGCAATTGAATATTAATAAACTAATTCCATTGTAGGTTAAAGAATAAACCTGTGGAGAGACGCTGCAATAAATGCTTGAAATAATTTGCTTTTGCCATCTGTATAACATTCTGATCAGAGTATGCAAGATTCTCCAATAGCTCCGTTGCATCTCTAGCAGCTTGATTGTCATCTCCACTAGACATAGTCACCAATAGTAGTATGCAACCTTGAACTTTTCCAATGTGTTCTCGTGCCAAATCATATTTGGACAATTCAAGCAGCAACGCCACTGCTATTTTTCTTACCTCTGTACTGCGTCCAAGAGGCCGGACAATTGATTCAATTGCACCATCAGCCGTTGAAATTTTTACCTGCAGAAAGAAAGTTCAATAACATGGCTAAATGTCCATTATGAAATCGCATTTATTTCAATATGATGCAAAACAGCATTTAAAAAGGAAGTATAAACAAACAATATTTTAGACACAAGATTAATTATGTTGAGACAAATACAAGGATGAAAGCTAGTTAAAAGAAGACAGAGGACCAAGGAGTACAACATAATCAAAATTCTAGATACCATTGTGTTGAAAATGATTTTCGATTCACAAGCTCATTATTATGGTAGAGGATAAAAAGATTCTAACAGATGAGTCATGGACAAACCTATATAAGAGACGAAGATACCATTTTCAAGGTAGAATGTTGTGGAATTGATCAACAAAACCAGCTACAGTACACAAACGATATACAGAGAAAAATCACACCCAAAAATAACGTGGTTCAATTGAAGTATTAATGAATTTCAATCTAGGTTCACAACAGAATTCACTCTAATCAAAGATTACAACTCTTAGTTTTTCTCTCGCAATAAACTCTCGCTCAAACTCTCAGTCAAGCACAACTCAAAGGCTGCATATCATCCACTGCAGTTAGATGGTCTAGGAACCTTAAGATAAGATTTTACTGAATTAATCTTCACACAGAACTTTAAGAAAATTAATTTGGGAACTTTCTCCTTAGATATTACTCATCTTGTTCAGTTCTACCTAATGTGGGACATGTAACTCACATTTGAATTCCTAGCAATTTCTAGAATCTTGCCTAAAGGAAAGTAGATTTACAGGTTCATGTTATTGAACCTAGAATCACTTTTAACCAAAATGTCTAGAATAAACTTATTTTATCTAAAACAATGGCTGTCATTGATCAATATATACTTTTAGAAAGCCAAATACTGAAAGTAGCAAATTTGCTATGCAGCTTGTTAAAAAATAAAAAAGGAGGGAGTACCAATTAATGTACCTTAGCTTCTTCACTATCCTTTGCCAGCATGCCAAGGATGACAAGAGAATGTTTTTTTATATCACGATTTCTTGATAGAATTTGGATGAGAGTTGGGATGTAATTCTCCAGAATAACCCATTCCCTGTGCTGTTCTTTTTCTTCACACAAATTCTGAAGATTTTTCAGATCAAGCAGCACTTCCTCATCATTCCCAGACAGGATTTTTTCTTTCAATGTAGCAATTGTAATCATTATATTTCTATCCTTCCACTCTTGTATGGATTGTTTCAACTGTTTGTTAGGTCTCAAAATTGATGTGTCTAGGGGAATCAAGGTCAAGGGGCACAATTTATTTCCTTCTGCAAACCACTTTTCTATGGCACTTCTCTCAAATGTTTGTCCTGATGAAATTTCAACAGGATCCACCATAACATCCTGGGTGATGGTGCAATAAAATGACTGCAAAGGCTCCAATATTTGACTACCCAAAGATCGGCGTTTGGCAAAGTATTTGAGTTCCTTGTCCCTAGGTGATGAAGCTACATCAGCCCTTTCCAACAAAGCAATGATTTGATCCATTTGCATAGCTTCAGCTAACTCCTTCCTAACGCGTGCCTTTTCAATTTCACTCTTAAACTCTTCAAGTTCCAACTTTATTGTTGACCTCTCATTCCTAATCCCAACAGTCTCAGCAATGTGAAGTAGCAAGTTGTTTGCATAGGAACGATCAACATTGTTTTCCCTAATCCCTGAGTAAATTTTCTCTAAAATGGCTTCTTCATCTTGAGCTGCCTTAAATCCAGATGTCTGCATGCTGTCACATAGCTTTTCAATATCTTCAACAATTCCTGAAGAAAGACCTGTTGTGGTTAAAGGAATAAGATTAAGTGCCCAACTCAGCCGTTTTGAGTGATCCTCTAACTTCTTAGCAATGGACCTGGAGTTCACTAACAGATAAACCTTGCTCTTCTTGCTGCACTCTAGAGCTAGTAGCTTCGCATCTTTAATTTCTTTGTTCATGGTCTCAATGGCTTGGTTGAATGACTCAGAATCACTGACTTTTCCTTTCTTCAACTCTTCTAAGATAGGCTTAATTCTATCCAAGTAAGCACCAAGTTCTTTAAAACTATCCTTTTTCACAAGAACATCGTTAACATTAACTAGAAACTCAGAAATGATCTCTAAAGTTTGAGAAATGAGATTTCCAGCAGCATTAGAAGATAAAAGATCTAAAACCATCATCATGCAACACAACTTAGGCAAGGAAATAAGACCCTTTTCCTTCCCATGAAACAAGAACACGGTCACTAATGTTGGCAGAAGGGTAGCAGAAATTTCCGAAAACTTCTGATGGATACGCTTCCATACTCCTTCCAATTCAATTCCAAATGCCTAAATATGATATCAACACATTAAAGAAAAAAAGAGTTTATCAGATACATTTACCAATTATTTTACACATTGAACTAATAATGAATTTATAAGTAAACAATCAAAAAGTCCCAAAAAGATAGTGTCGGTCAAATTATTTCTTGAACAGGGAAATTATGTTTGAGGTTCTTGAATGTGCATTTTCCAGTTAAATAACTCCCTCCATCAAGAACCCTATAAACTTAATTGACCAATACACATTACTAATATTTGGACCTGGCATCTTGTCCAACTTATTGTAAGGAAGAAAAGGAGAAAATTAAGATGAACGAAGAAGCTAAAATTGCTTTGACTACATTCATAAACAGAAGTTGATTTTTTCCAATTTGCAATATTCAATCAAAAAGAAAAATGCTTATAACATTATAAATTTGAAGAACTGTGTACAAGAGGGGTACAGTTGACTTGACTAATTGACACTCCTCTCTTCCTTGTACTTCTGCGATGCCAAATACTGCCATTCCATGTTATCTTTCTCCATTAACGTTTTCTCAGCTCCCAAGAAGAAGAAGAAGAAGACAAATTCATCTCCCAAAAAAGCTAGCTCCCCCACCCCCATATAACCCTTTTTGGTTAGCCAACAATACCAATCATCACACAATAGAAAGGACTCACTAACTACCTGCAAGTGAACTAAGTATGTTGTATCAAAAGCTTAAGGTAAACGTGAGGTCAAGAAAGCTAAAAAAGTGCAGTGACCCCTTTGACATGTATGTTCTGATTTCTTGAACAAGCAACAAGGGAAGAGTCAAAGTCAACAAATACCTGAAGAAGCCATGAAAATTGAGCAACCCGGTTTCAGCAAAAGCAACTAAACTTCCCTGAGAAACTAGATCCCATCAAACAAGGTGAGATTACAAGTTGAAAGAGGTTGTGTTGTGTTGTTTTGTTCTATTCCATTTCATCCATGTGTTTCTCTTCTATCCCAACAAGACCTCTCCCTTGTCTAAGTCTATAGGACTTTTCCACCAATTCCAAGCTTACCTGGCTTTGTTTGACTACCCACAAAGTAAAGGTTTTACCATAGCTATCATTATAATATGTCATCTATGCATAAATATAATAATTAAAGACCCGTGTAACAGGGTTTTCCAAGAAAACCTTTTTGACCACCATGGAAGAGTCTTTGAAATATTATCCCTGTGTTTGCAATAATAAAAAAAAAACCAGTGCTGAAACATTATAAAAAGTTCTGGTAATACCTCAGATAAATATGATGCAGACAAATATGAAGCAGACTTTCATCTATGTTAAAAAGGTACAATTATTTATTTATTTATTAAATTAAAAGGATTTTACTATTTGCTAAAATGCATAATCCTACAATCTCATGCATAATTTCTTACCTAAAAAATGGTATATTCCTCAATTTTTAAAATTATATTTCTTACGTGTTAGAATATGGATACATAAACAGAAAAAACAAAAGTGTTTTACTGCTATAAGATTATATTGGGTAGAATGATGAAAAGAAATTATAAAACAAAAATGTCATAATTACTGACATATTTCATGTACATACAACAATTTATCAAGAATTCTACAACATGTATAAACATTTCATATAACACGTGAATGCTAATACATTAAATAAAAATTAATTTTAAAAAATAATAATTAGTTACTATATTAACTAAATTAAATATTTTATAGATTAAAAAATTATTAATATATAAAATAATTTTTATTAGTAATAAAAAATTATAAATTAATATCTAATTAGTTAATAAGATTTTAGATTTTAATTACTTTATATATTCTACTTAGATTTTAATTACTTTATATTTTAAAGTTAGTAGTTAAAATCTTAGTAATTAATTAGATATCAATTTAGAAATTAATTTAAAAAAATTTATTAGTAATATAAACTAATTTAGACATTAATAATTTTTATTTTATAAAATAATATTTAATTTAATTAATATAGTAATTAATTATTTTATTTTTAAAATTAATTTTTATTTAATAATTTTTTAGTAGTAGTGTGGATAGAAAAAATAAACAAAGTTGAAAAATTATTAACAAAATATATTATTTGCAATGATGAATATTCTAGAAGATGTAAAAACAAGAGATTATACAGTATTATCACCAACTGACTTTATATCAAAAATATTGTTGGAGACTTCTTAAACGTTCAAGTATGTTATTGTTTTTATTTATTGTTTTGTAACGTATATTGAACTTTTATTAAAATGATTTTTAATAAATTTATTAGTTACATTATTCTTAGTTGTTTATGAAAATTCGATAGATTTTTACGTGATAATTAATTATTTTTAAATATTTGTATTCGAGACAAATCTTAGATATTATATTAGATCACTCAATTTAATCAATATGAAATAAAATAATTGATTGTATGCAACAAATCACTTTTACAATTTTACAAGATATAATATAATCAATTAATATGCTCTTAAATATTTTTTAGAAAAAGGATTAAGTAGTTGTAAAGATATCAAAAGAATAAAATCAACTTAATCTAATTCATACATGAAAACTAATAATGCTCATTATATACAAATATCTATAATAAAAACCAAAATCTAATGAATAATCTTCAAAATTCTTTGTTAAACCTGGTCTCTCTATGAATTTAGATTGATTATATAATAAAATTGAAATTGTATTTTCAATAATGACTTTATCTTTGTTTTAAAAAAAAATGTTTACAAACATGACTTTTGTAAAATCAAGTTCTTTGTTGTGAAAGTTCTTGAACTCAATGAATTACATTAATTTAACATCTTTAATCTTAGTTTTTCCAGGTTAATTGTCACTTTTTTGTACAAACTGTCCACAAAGATCTATTGGTTGTAAATGGTGTGATCATGAGGTGTAATGTTAACTCTAGATTAATTTTATGTATTAACATCACCTTGTTGAATTGTTCGATGATTCTTAAGGATTCTTCATTCTTTTGTTAAGTATTCACTAGTGCAAAGGAAGTTAAGTGGTAAGGTTGACTATCACAATTCATGTGCCCAACTTGACCACTACTTTGACAAAATAGTAAGGAGTATGGAGGTAGTTGTGTGAACCAGCCTAGTCCTAGTCCTTTTAATGACGGGGGAATACACAATAGAAATTTGTTAGGTGTGGTGTAAAGGCTAGTTTGGATGATGTACATATCTACTTGTTTGTCAAAATCAACAATATCATCGTATCGATCAATATTGCAATTTTTACCACTTGGAAGTAAGGTTGTTTGAAATAAACATTTGCTATAGAAAAAAGGGTTTTAATATAACTAAAATTTATGTTTTAAAGTTTTTTGCAAATATGTTTATTAGATGTTGACAAGGGGTCATCCAATGGTTTTATAAAAGAGTTTACAAACTCTTTTAAAAATACTTTATGATGGTCAAACCGTGAGATTTCATGTAATAGAAATAAAGTAGTTGACACTTTGTTTTTATATTGGCCCTAGGTTACATTTAAATATCTGGTGTCAAATTAACTAACTAATTATAAGTATTATCTATGTCACTTTTACCTTGCAATAAGTATACAAAGTTACTTTCTAACTATCCGCTAATCTTCCTTTGAGATTAAGCACGAGTACACACAACCTATTCAGGAAAAGAACACAAAATATATTCAACCTATTTAAGCACGTTTACAAACTCTTTTAAAAATATTTTATGATGGCCAAAAGCGTTAAAGTACATGTAATAGAAATAAAGCAGTAAACACTTTGTTTTATATTGGCCTAGGTTACATTCAAATATCTGGTGTCAAATCAACTAACTAATTATAAGTATTATCTATGTCACTTCTACCTTGCAACAAGTATACAAAGTTACTTTCTAACTATCTACTAATCTTCCTTTGAGATTAAGCACGAGTACACGCAACTTATTCAGGAAAAGTACACAAAATATATTCAAGCTATACAACAATAAAGTTGTTTAGATTATAAGGTTCACACTCAATTGAGTAGATTTGAAATATGCTCTTTGTACTAAGAGATAACTTCACAACAATAAATAATTTACAAAAATAAAGACTCTATCTATATATTATCTAGAAGAAGAATTTTTGTTAAGCATTAAGAAGCTAATAAAAAAAAGCAAAATTATGAACATTCTTTCAACAAATCATCATCAAGCTTCATACGCATTACTCAATGTTGTTACTCAATGTTTCTACTTTGTTCTTTGTGTCAATATTTTATCAAATATGTTTGACTTAAGTTGACATTTTACTGTAAGGCACTTTTTGTATGGTTGCAAACAAGTTTTCTCTGGACAATTATCTCTCTTGTACTGCTTGCATTAAAACAATTATACAATGCTCATGAGTAGGTTTCGTGAATATTGAGATCATCTTTGAAATCTATGATACTTGACTTTTTGGGATAAATCATCTTCCATGTATCTATTGAGTGGATGGATGATTGTTTACTCTTGAGATAGTTCTCTTATGTATCCAAACTCATTTTCTCTTCATTGTTGTTGTCTAATGCTTCTTTTAGAGACTCATCCATATTTTATGATCTTGCACATGATGTATCTTTTGAGTTTCTTATATGTCCAACAATGTGGCACACGATGTCTATAATAGTAATTTGTTATATGCATTAATTTTATCATACAAGTTTGAGAATAATCTTTCTTAAATACATTAACAAATTTATTAGATAATTAAAACTTGATATTATTTGTTATTATCAACCTCATGGGTGACTTATTATTGGGAAAAATCTTCAAATATTATGATACCACAAAATGAGACCCTCATAATATGTGTGATTGGAAGTGTGCTTTTATGATCAATTTTTTTTATTGTTATCACCTTTCACTCCTCTCAACATATATGGGAATTGGAGCTTGTGTTGGTCATGAGAACTTTAGTGTTTCTCGTTATCCTTCATGTAGTTCAAAGTTTGGATCATGTTAAATGTTTTGATTTTTCTCTAACTTTTTGCACAAAGTATTCTAAAACCTTAGAGTGTTCATCTCCCTAGCTCTCCAATTCTTGAAGTTGCCTAATTCCTTCTTGAGTTCGAGTGTTATCTCTTGGACATGATTCTCTTGCACTTTGGATTATCGTTGTCATTTGTCACCATGTAATTTGAAAAAATTCAACTTTGTCTCTACAATGGATGTCAAATATTCTTATAAGGAATAAAATAACTCTATAAGACTAATGTTTTCTCTCATGTTCAAAGCTCTTTCTTCTACTAGACCGAAATGTCTTTTTTTCTTTCCTGCAATGAGACACTTAAGTCAATTGAGATACACATAAAATAATAAATATGTGATAAACATTACTTGAGATCTTCACGTATTTAAAATATTTTAATGAATTTTTTTTTATATGAATCTCAACTATGTGCCCAAATTGTCTTAATACTTTATCACAAAATAATCATCTTATTGCTTATCTAATATGTATATGTATTATGACCAATATCATCTTGCCCTATGAATTGTGGAACATTAAATTAAATCAACTAATTTTAATTAATTTGGCTTTCCCTCACTGAAATTATCTATGACCATTTTATTTTTTTTATGTTAAAGGAAGAATGTATTGAATCCAAAACGCTTTAGGGTGTCCAAGACCCTTTTGGTACAATGCAAGTATACAAGGAGAACATAAAAGCCCAAAATCATGAAGAAAATTGAAGACTTTAAAATGGTTGGTGGAGGGAGATACGTATTCAGCGTCACCATCTTTGACAGAGCATCAATAGCTATCATTCATGACCATAGTTCTAACCAAACATCAATGACACTACCCCACACTTGTTGCTGTTTGTTGAAAGAATTAAGTTTCACAACTCTGGTTTAACTATTCTCTAGGCACCTTCTAATAGATATATATACCACAATAAATTTCCACAAAGTGTGTGTGATATGATATAATTAAGATGATCCTTCTCTATGAGACAATTTAGAAAACTCACTTAGATCCATAATGTAGTACACAAAAATTCCATTTGGTGTTCTTTCATTTCTGACTTTGTTACTTGATCTCTGCATATTCGTTTCTCTTTAGTATTTGATTTCTTGTTGTTCCTCAACATTATTAAAAACACTCTCACAGACATTGGCATGCCCCAGAATTTCTTTGATGTTGTTTGGTATTGCATCTCTTCTCCTCACATGAGGGTTCTTTGGTATGATAATAAAATTGAATTACAGTGAAACACTGAAGTAATGAAGAATTATGGTTCCAATAAAAGAAACAATTGCAGCATACTTTTTTTTAATAATTATATTCCTTTAAAATTACAAAATCCTAAAGTGTTTTAATTATATAATTATAAATTTTAATAAAAAGTATATCATTTTTATAAAAAAAATGTATATAGATTTTATTATAATTGTATTTTCATAACTTTTTTTGTTGTAATAATAATTATATCAAATATTTGAATCATATTAACAACTTTTTTATTATTATAAAATAATATGGACATAGCAGCACTATCGTTTCGGAATGTAATTTTTATTTAATTCGAATAGTTTTATAATTCATTCAATTTAACCTCATATAGTAAGTGTGTTGAAGACACTCCTTTAAACAAAAATATCATAAAAAACAAAACATTCGTAATATATAATATAACGTTTGTTCTGAAACATCACACCGGAATCATAGGTTGAATTAAGATAACATGAGTTTCTCTGCGATTGCTCCTTCCCAAGAGTGCTAATAATGTAATGCTTCTTTTTTTTCTGCCTCGTTGAACAGTGTATGCACACAAGCTGAAAATATCAAAAAGACTTGATAATTAACTTCAAAAAGTGAATTCAACAAGAGTTATACATTAAGATAATCCAAGCATATTATAACTCAATGAACAGTTCCAAGTAACGTTACTTATAGGATGCATTAAAACATAGCAACATTAAGATCTAAACAAGGACAATTATAAAATGGTAAAGGATTTAGAGAACTATTACCTTTTTTTTCAGTTGGTCCTCATCCTTTTTTCTTCATTTCACTAAGCAACTTCCACTCCTTGAATCATACTCTTCTTTCACTTCACTTCTTCGTATGGTCGGGATGATACCTGCAAAACACACTCTGACGCTCAACTAAAATCTCGATATTCGATGTTCGGTACAATTAACACTACAAAAAAATCATTAAATAAAAATCAATTTCAATAATAAAAAATAATTAGTTGTTATATTGACTAAATTAGATATTATTTTAGAGACTAAAAAATTATTGGTTTTTAAATTAGTTTGTATTATTGATAAATAGTTTATAAAACGGTATCTAATTAGCTACTAAGGTTTTTGCTACCAAATTTAGAATCTAAATAATTGGTAGTTAAAACCTTGTAGCTAATTAGATACTAATTTAAAAATTATTTATCAATAATAGAAACTAATTTAGAAACCACTAATTTTTGTAGTCTTTAAAATAATATCTAATTTAGTCAATATAGCAATTAATTATTTTTAGTCTCTAAAATTTATTTTTACTTAATGATTTTCTTTCTAGTAGTGTAATGTGTGACGATAACGAACCTTTTTTTTTTCTCAAAACTCGTGACTATTTATATTATTATTACGAGTTCATTATTATTGGGATGGATTAGTGTTTGGATCATAATTAAAGATATATTGTCTAATGTTTAATATTTTAGGTTTGATAATCCTCTATTGAGTTTAATGAATTTGGTTATGTCGATCAACACTAATCTAGTACTGAGACTTCCAACATTTTTTGGGTATAGGTAGAGATTTATCCGTCAAATGTGACAATAACTCAAAACTAGATATTATAAATGATTCCATAGCGCTTCAATAACAAATAATATAATAGAATTAATAAATTTTTATTAATAAAATTTATATCCACTAATACATTATAAATTAATCTTATTTTTATTTTTAATTAATGTGTATAATATTATAGAAAAAAAGTGATAGATGAAGAAGTTGGAAGGGTGAAGGTAGAAAGCAAGTTCTATAGTGCCAGAAAACAGAACCTTAGTGGGGTTTCCTAGTTATTTGTTTCTGATCATCTGTGGAACTCCTCATTTTGGACTGGTCTTTGTGGGCCAATCTTGTATAAGATCTGTAACTTTTTATGGAAAAACTGATAGATCTTATGGTCGTTCAGATGTGTATGATTTTGAAGAGAGGAATGTAGAAAATGAAAATAAAGAAGGAATAAATTGAGGTAAGAAATAATTAATACTGAATTTAACCGATTTGATAGAGTATAAATAGATGAGAATCAGGGTTTAATAGTAATGTCATAACATGAAAACATTTTTATAAAAAATAAATGAAAATCAGAAAAGGTTAAAATTATATACTTAATCAATTTAATAGAAGATCAATTATTTGAATAGTACATTACCCATTTACTCACATTTTATATAATTCAAATCAAATATATAAGAGTAAATAGTCACTTTATGTTTAACTTGTTTTATTCTCTTTCTACTGTTTTTCGTTTATCTAACTACTAAATTTAATTTCATTTATTATTTTTTTTATTAATTAGCTAATTTTTCATTATATGATGGAGAGACAGAGATTGAAAGATGGTGTAAATAAGTTAGTTAGAAGAGGTAGCTTGTTGGCAGCGTCTTTAAAACGTTTGATGTAACCAAAAGAGTAAAAACAAAGGACCAAAATATAAAATTAAAATCTAAGATTTGTACGTGTAGAAATTAAAATATAAAATATGGAGAAGAAGCAAACCAAAATTAAATATACACTTGCTACATATTCTCCAACCAAACCAGACCTACCACTCCCAACAACGTGGTACATGTCATACATAAATTCAAACAAGTTAAATGTGTCAAAGGAATTGTTTGATTATTGCAAAATTCCTACTAGACCATCACTCCCTACTCTTAAGCAATAACACTATCTTCAGAGATTGCAATAAAATCTGTAACACTATCTTTAGAGATTGTAATAAAATCTATAAAATCTATGAGATGAGATCTAGATAATTATTGAATAACTTCGTTCTCTTTCTTTCTTTCTTCGTGCAGGTTGCTAGAGTTTCACTTTCTCGTCTCGATGTTACTCTTTCGGATCTCAGTCTCAAGTGAATGCCGAATGAGGATATTTGCAGAACGCACTCCAACGCTAAAGTCAGAAAAAAGAATATTCGACACTCTGGGATATACTGTGATAATGACGTACCTTGTTCTTGAAATGTGCGTTATTTATATTATTTTAATGAACTTACCTTATTAAGCCGGATTAGTGAGGTGAATCACACTTAGAAACGTATTACCTAATTCTTTTTGACAGTTTAGCTTTCTTGACCATGATTGAACAATAATGATTTCAATGTGTTAATCAACCTGCACGTCCGTGCAAGGTTCGGTCAGCTCGATCACGGAGACCGAGCCATGATATTTAGAGACCGAGTTATGGTATTGGACCCCGAGTTATGGTATTGGACCCGTAGGAAATGTTTCTTAAAATTCAAATCCATCCAAAACTTTTACAGATACTGATTGCTTCTACTGTTACATAAGTTGTGTCGGTGAAATAAATTATGCGATAAGGAATGCTAATAATTCATATTTTCTACGTACCTCACCAGAGTGGATGTTTGCGTTTATAGAGCATTCACTGTCAGAATCTAAAGCAAAAAGCCAAAAATAAATAATTCACAATCTTTCCTGATACTGGAACAAAATCTGTCTCCATTTTATATAATTTAATTTAATAATTACGAATATTAAAAAGTTAAACCCCGTTATATTTTTGGAGATTCATCAGGAAAATTATGAAACCAATTAACCAAACGCAGTAAAGTGTTGGTTTTTCCGTTTCACTTTGAGGGCAAACGTTCGAAAACACAGTTTTGTGAGGCGTAACAGATTCTTGGTTCTGATAGAACATTTGTTTTATAGGTTTTAAACAGAAAAACAGAAGGGGATTTCCCAGCGTTCATGGCAACCCTCTTTTTCCTCTTCTGATGCAAACAAACATGTTATTTTTAAGAAACCATTCAATCGTCTAATTCTTCTAGGGCCATTTGCAAGAACCAAATCAATCAAATATATATTAGAAGAAAGCAAAAGAGGAAATGAAAAGGGAAAAAAATTGTGGAAAGAAGAATCACGAATCCTTGGATTGCGCCTTAAATTAAGATCAAAGTAATCTGAAATAGTAGACACTGCAACCGTTCAAAAACTCATGATTGCAAGTTTCCTTAACCTGAGGCAGATCACCATAGCTTTTTGGTTAATATTTGATTAATTTATGATTATGTTTCCCTTTTGGACTAAAACTATATGCTAAATTGCATCTCATAGTGTATCATCAGCAGAAGGCATTACGGCAATAAAGTCCAATAATAGTGCCACATAATATTAAAAAGTGAGACACGGAAACTGGACCCCATTTTCTTGCCGCTGCTCATTCTACGTTGTTTTTGTCCTCTTCATCATTTTTCAACCAGTTCCCTGTTCTTTTTCTTCCTTCAACTCACCCCAAAACCAGTATTTTATACTTACTTCAAGTGCTGCTTCGTTTTTGCTAAGGAAGAATAACGCCAAGGTTTTAGGCCTGGTTTTGACCAAGTGAAGAAAAGGATCAAATTGACCTTTTTTTATTTCAGGGTTTTCCTTGTATTGGCAGAAAATGAATGGGGTTGAGGCTGAGAAGCGGGAAGAGAATGGAAATGGGAAAATGGGTTATGATGTGCAGGAGAAAATAGACTATGTGTTTAAGGTGGTGGTGATAGGGGACTCAGCAGTTGGCAAGACTCAAATACTGTCAAGGTTTGCAAAGAATGAGTTTTGCCTTGACTCTAAGTCCACCATTGGTGTTGAATTCCAGACTAGGACTGTCACTATTAATGCCAAACTCATCAAAGCCCAGATCTGGGATACTGCTGGCCAAGAAAGGTTCATCACATTCTCTCTCGCTTTATATATGTATCACTCATTCATGTTTGTGTTTGATTCTTTGTCTACTTTTATGCTCATTTTGCTTTGAAGACATTGAGTTTCAATGATGGTACGGAACAGATTCAAAGGTTTATTATATTATTGATTATTCAACGTGATTCCAATTTGACTTAGGAAACATATATGGCCAAGAAGCACATGATCTTGACTTTTGTTTTATAGGTATTTCATTTTCCTTGATTAGGTCCCAAAAGTCACATTAAGGTTCCATATAAGGTTTTGGTAAAATGTAATGCTTCTTAACATCTAAGCTCATTCATATTGGTATATTCTACATGTTTGCCTGTCTCTGAAAAGTTCATTAGAATCCTATGGATTCAAAATTGCAAACTGTGTGCGCTAATGATAAAGGAAAATGTTATGGTATGCGATGAATGAGAAAGGAAAACATCTTAAAGTTGTTCTTTAATAGATCATGAGCGCAACACAAAAATAAACATAGACTCATGGATCATTCTCAAATATGATACTGAAAAATATATCTATAACACATGATCATTTTGGAGCAGATAAACTGTTACATATTTAACAAACTATATGCTTGTAAATTTTGATGGTGATGTAGGTACAGGGCTGTAACAAGTGCATACTACAGAGGTGCATTAGGGGCAATGCTGGTCTACGACATAACAAAAAGACAATCATTTGACCATGTTGCTAGGTGGGTTGAGGAACTGCGTGCACACGCAGATAGCTCCATTGTGATCATGTTGGTTGGTAACAAAGCTGACCTTGTGGACCAGAGAGTGGTGACAACTGAAGATGCAGTGGAGTTTGCTGAGGACCAAGGTCTCTTCTTCTCTGAGACTTCAGCTCTCAGTGGTGACAATGTGGAGAGTGCATTCCTCAAGTTGCTAGAAGAGATCAATAGTGTAGTGTCTAAAAGGTCATTGGAATGTGGTTGTGGGAAGGTGAACAGTGCCAACAATTTTGCCTCATTCAAGGGAACTAAGGTTGATATACTCTCAGGTCCTGAATTGGAAATTAGTGAGATGAAGAAATTGTCTTCTTGCTCTTGTTAATATTGCTATTGAGATTTAACACAGTGTATTTGATTTTAAGTTTGGAAAAAAAGAGCAGAGCCACAAGTATATATATGCTTAGTGGTGAGAGGAAAGCTAAATAGATTCATTTGCTATTGTTTTCCATGCTAATTCTTGAAGAGTAATAGTTCTCCTGCTGCATCAAGATTATGAATCATTACAGTTATAGCACATTTACTAAAAATGTGTGCTGATAGATATTTGTAATATTGTCTCAATTATAAACATATATCTGGTATTTATTTAGAACATTCACCTAAAATGTAAATTCTGTATTAAAAATGTGTTTTAAGTTCTTCCCTCTAAAAGAATGTTTTGCTCTAACAAAAAAGATGGTTTGCTGTATACTGTAACTGTGAGAAAAAGAAAAAAATAAAAACATAAGTGTTTGGATGCTTCATGTATAAATTAATAGCTTAATTCACCATTTGATTTCTCTAATTTAGTTTGTGATCAATTTTAGTCTCTCGATCTTTAAATGTGGAACTCCACCTTAAAATGTCACATCAACTTAATCTTTTTTTAAGGATACAAACTTTTTTTATTCTTATATATTATAGTAAAAAAATTATTTGTTTGGTTGAGAAAAAGTTTATTTATTTTCTTTATTAAGAGTATTTTTTTTTGTCATTTTTAGAAAAAGATTAAGATTAGTGTGAAAGCATGTTGGGGGAGGGGGAAGAGGAAGTGGTTGCATGTGGAGTGGGGAGAAAAAGAATTTGGGTAAAGAAGAAGGGGGTGGAAGTAATATGAGGGATTAATTTTAAATAAACAAAGTTAAACTTAAGCTTATAGAATGACTATTTTAAATCAACTTATAAATATAAATAATCAAATTAAATCTTTTAAAAAATATGAAGAACCAAACCCAATAAAACATAAAAGATAAATGACATTATGTATAATTTAACCTTTGAATAAGAGTTTGAAAATGAGAAAAATCATTGAAAAAATAAATTTGCCAAAAAATGACTAGAAACTAAATTTACATATCATTGATAATACAGGAATTGAGCCTATAGAGGTGCCACTAAGCCTAAATTAATTTAGGAGTGGGTTAAAGTAGTATCTAAAAAATGGTTGTTTTTTCTATCACCTTAACAAATTTCTTCCTGCACACCATCATTTTCGAAGAATACTGTTTTATTCCTTTTAAAAATTGTTTTTTCAAAAATATTTCCAAAACATATTTTCTGAAATATATTTTATTAATTCCGGATTTACCATCCAGAAATAAAAAAAATGTATTCTAGAATGATTTTTGTCTTCCAAATTTCCTATTTTGGAAACACTCTTTGCTTATAGAATTCTTGTTCCGAAGTTTTTTTTCCTTATGGAACCCCTACTCCAAAATCACATAAAACTGTGAAAAGATAATTTTGATATTTTAAAGAATGTAGGAGTGCAGGAAGAAAAATATAGGGGTGCAGGAAGAAACTTCCCTAAAAAATAAACTTTTGATAGTTTTAGGACATATTGAGAGGTTTTGTTACGTATAGAGTCTAATTTTATGCCAATGAAAAAATAAAAAAATGTCAAAACTTAAATTATTTTAAAAATATAAATATAGGTCCATAATAAATGAAAGAATATGGCTGCTTCTTCCTGCACCTTCATACCTTCTTGTGCCACCCCCATAAATTTTTCTTATTCCAAAAATATCCTTTTCAATATTCCGGATTACATAATCCGAAAGTCTTTTTATAGATTCAGAATTAGCTTCCGGATTATGTAATCCAGAAGTCTTTTGTGATTAGCTTCCGGATTACATAATCCAGAACTCTTTTCTATACATAAGATTAGCTTCCAGATTATGTAATCCGGAAGTTTTTTTTTCAGATGTGTTATTAGCTTCTGGATTACATAATCCGGAAGTCTTTTCTAAATATGAAATTGACTTCCAGATTATGTAATCCGGAATTTATCCGGATTACATAATCCATAGGCTTATTATTTCAAATCTAAGGGATGAAAAAAAAGGATTAAATGGTATTTTCATATTTAGTATGGGGTGGCACAAGAAGGTATGGAGGTGTAGGAAGAAAGAGTCAAAGAACATAGCCTATATAAACTTGCCCCTGTAATGGGCCATTCCTCTTTTGAAGAACGTAATGGACCATTCCATTTTTTTCTCTTTTTTTGTGAGAAATAATGGCTCATTCTTGCACTTTTCACTACGTGCTTCACCGGTTATTATATACTCAATTTCTTCCTACACCTCTACCTCTATAGTTTCTTCTTTACTTTCATAATTATTTTAATTCTAAAAATATCCTTCTGAATTTTATCTATAATGACCAACAATTTCTTCCTACACCTCTATAGAAAAATAACATTACTTTTCTCATTTTTATCCTTAAATAAAATAAAATAACTAATTTAAGTATGTTTTAAGACTATGTAAATATTATTTTGTTTTATTTTAGTCTGTAAATTTCTATTAGTTTTAAATTTTTTAAAGAAAGAAAAAAGTAATAAATTTTTAATATTACATACAAAATTAACATATTATAATTATTAATTCTTAAAAATATAAAATATAAAATATATTGTATTATTTTCACCCTACTGAAATCTCTATTTATGATTTATTAAAAGTAAATCATTTTACAATCAATTAAAATTACAATATGGAATTAATATATAGAAAATAAATTATAAACTTTTAAGTAAAATATATTATTTTTTATAAAAATACAATGTTAGAAATTAAATTATTTGATTGAAAAATTAAAAATAAGAAATTTCGTAAATATTTTTAATATAAGAAAAATAAATTCTAATAAGATATGAAAGATAGAAATGAAAAAAAAGTAACTATAAACTGATGGTGCTACATGTGTTTAACTTTTGAAAAATAGTGTAAAAATTTATGAACTATGGTACATATTAGGAATAGATTATTATGAAGACAAAATTGCAATATAATTTGTTCAAGACAATAAGGTAGGCGACCTCACTCTCTAGAACACTCAAGGTGGCAAAGAACAAGTGTGTTCTTATGCCTGTGAGATGATAATGATGCATTTTCATATGGTGTCCTTTGATATATACTGCAAATCTTTTATTTACTTTTATGTATCTAGTCCTATTATGGGCTTCATTCACTAATAAATGCACAATTTTTCGTTGATGTTGATTGTCTGTTGGTCCTTTATTTGAATTGATAAGTCATAAATTCCTTAGGTACTATCTTCGGAAACAGTTCCTCTACACACTGCTTTGGGTTCGACCCATGACTCAACAACCTCCCAACCTCAGGCCTCAAGCCTATGAGGCTAAGTCAAACTCTGTGACATCCCGCCTATCATTAGGGCTGACTTTTGATCTTGAGTGTTTTTCGTCATACCCTTTGGGGGAACCATCTTGATAGTACACTGCATCGTGCCCGACCCATGACGCTACAACTTCCCAACCTCAGGCCCAAGCCTATGAGGCTAAGAAGTCATACTTGCAAACTTTCATTGTACGTTCGCTTCTCGAGTTTGACTGTCTTATAGGAATATGCACCTCATTTAATACCTTCTGTTATGCATCACATCAAGTGTCCCTTCCTATACCTGACCATCCACGTGTCCCCTTTACATTGGCACATATACTAAACTAAAATCTTCAAACTCGGCTGCCATCACTTGTACTTTAGCCAAGTATTTTGCTAAATATGGGTCCCTTATTTGAAAGTTTCCAGCCACCTGCTTGGTCATTAGCAGGGAATCGCTTCTCACCACATCCCTGCTATTAAAGCTTCGTATTTTGTCTGATTGGTGCTCGCTCTGAAAGCAACTTGAGGGATTGTTCTATTAGGACTCAATCTGGTCCTTCCAGTATTACTTTCGCTCCACTACCTTTGCATTGGACGCCCCATCCACTGATAAGATCCATTTTCCCGAACCTTCTTGAGTATGTTTTTCCTCTCCAAGTGTTAGCTTGCGACAAAATTGGCCAAGGCCTACAGCTGAATTGCACCCCTACTTTCAAACGAGATTCCATATTCCAAAAATTGTACTGCCTATTTCATCATTCTTCTCGCCAAGTCCTACTTTTGTAAAACTTGTCTAACTGGTAAATTGATTTTAACAATGCTTTGGAAAATTTGGAAGTAATACCTTAGTCGCCTTGTTGTAATCACGATGGCTAAGAGCGCCTTTTCCAACTTTTGATACCTTCCTTCTGCTCCCTTAAGTATTCGGATCATGAAGTATATTGGCTTATGCTCTTTTCCTTCTTCTTGTGTAATTACCGTGCCCACAACTTTATTGACTACACATAGATACAAGTAGATGTGTGATATGACCTGCGACTTTACAAGTATAGATGGAGATGCCAATATCTTTTTTAAATTTTGAAAGGCTTCTTCACACTCTGTCCACAAAAAATGATTGTTCCCCATCAAACACTGAAAAAAAGAAAGTGATTTTTCTCCTGCCTTTGGGATAAACCTTGATAAGGACGTTAATCTTCCTGTTAACGGTTGCACCTCCTTCACTGAGGTCAAACTCCGCATGTTGATAATTGTTGCACATTTCTCTGAATTCATTTCAATCCCTCTCCGAGTTAGCATGAAGTCTAATTTTTTTTCAGCCTGTACCCTAAAAACACATTTTTCTGGGTTCAACTTTAATTTGTATTTGTCTAGTGCTTGAAACAATTACCTAAGGTCTTCTATGTGCGTACTAGCCATTGCAGATTTTACTACCATATCATCAACATACGCCTCTACATTCCTCCCTAGCATCCCTTCCAAGATCTGATCCATCAAACGTTGATATGTTGACCCTGCGTTTTTCAATCTAAATGGCATTACCGAGAACCAAAAATTTGACAAGCTTCCCATAAATGTTGTTTTATCCTGAATATGCATCCATAAAACTTAACAATTTGCACCCTGAGACTCCATCCACCAAAGCGTCAATGTTTGGTAATGGGTATGCATCTTTAGGACATGCCTTATTCAACGCTGTAAAGTCTGTACACATCCTCCATTTGTCGTTGCTCTTCCTCACCAACACCACATTTGCCAACCAAAGTAGGGTACTGTATTTCCTTGATGTATCATACTTTTCAGCTTTTCTACATGCTAATCTACTATTAGCCTCTTCTCTTCTCATGCTTTCTCCTTTTCTCTTCTCCTAGCTTTCACCTTTTTTGTATCACTAGTTTCATCTTTGGGTCAATAGATAAATGTGGCAAATGACGTCTGTGTCCATTTCCGACATCAAATACCGACCATGCAAGGCACTTACATTTTCCTTCAGACACTCAATCAATTCTTTCTCCAATCCAACATCCATTTTAATTCCAATTTTCACACTCTTTTCCTTGCTCAACTTTATGGTTTTCACCTCCCCTACTGGTTGTGGCTTTTCTTCCTCATAGTCTATTCTTAGATCCAACTCTACTTCCTCCCCACTCCGTTTCCTTTCTCAACATGCAAGCACCTCTTTCTACTCTTTAAACTCCCCTCATAACACTTTCGTGTTGCCCTTTGGTCTACTTTTATTACCCCTATTCTCCCTTTGATCGGTCGGGTATTTAAATTTCAAATGCATTGATGACACCACTCCCCCAACTTACTTATCGTCGGCCTCCCTAACAACATGTTATAAGAAGAGGGAGTATTGACGACCATGTACTTGATGCTAATTGTTTTGGCCTCGTCCTTTTCTCTGAACGTTGTCGAGTCTCAAGGTAACCACACATTTGTACTGCATCGTCCGAGAAACCCACCAGTACCCCATCATATGGTTCCAAATCATCAAAGCGAGCCTCCTAGAGCCACAAATGAATCCCAAAACAACACATCTGCTAATGAACCCTGATCCACCAACACCCTGTGAACTCGCTGACATTTCATTATGACAGATATCACGATTGGGTCATTGTCATGTGGAAAAACATCCCTTAAGTCTTCCTTCATAAAAGTCAGAGATGGCATACACACCTTCTCCACTGCCAGATGCATTACCGACCGAGTATACCTCTTTCGCCCTGCACTCGACACTCTTCCTCCCAAGAATGCTCCAAAAATGGTGTTTAATTCACCCAGATGCCTTTTCATGTTCTTCGTCCCTCCCTGTGTCTCTTTCACTCTTCTTTTCAGGGTTATCCTTCGACTTCTCCTTTCCTTCACCACCTTCTTCCACCTCTTTCTTCTTAAAAATCTACAAAAGCCCCTTTTAAACAACACCTCAATCTGCCTAGCAAGAGAATAACAATGTTCGGTGTCATGCTCATACGTCCTATGGAAATAACACCAGACATTTTTATCGCTTCCCATATGTTTTATCGTCCTTTCATAGAATCGCAACAACTAGGTTGTATTCATGTCCTTCACAATGTATTTCTGAGATGGAACTAACATTTGTGGAGGCTAATCAAATATTCTTTCCCTATGATCATTCGAGGGCTTGAAACCTCCATAAGGATCAATAACACCCATATCCTCCCTTCTTACTTTTACAGGTCCTCCTCTGTTGTTTTATGGTTGTATTCTCACCATCGCCCTTTCCCCCATTGATCGTGTCGCCACCACAACCCTTTCACTTCTCCTCTCATTCTCTCTTTTCCTTGTAGTAAACTCCTCTACCTTGACATGAGACGTTGCTCTCGGGTCTTTTCCATACCAAAGACTCGCCAAACGTTCCTGAACGGAGCCCTCGAATAAAGGCTTCCGCGCACATTCTTTCATTTGGATGGGGAATTTGAACAACTACTTCATTAAAGCAACGCAAATACTGTTTTATGGATTCTCCCTTTGCTTGCTTTACTTCGAACAAATCCGTCATTTTTGGAGGCTTTGTTTTATTTGCCGCAAAGTGTGTGACAAATAACTTGGTGAACACTTCAAACGATGTTTCCAATCTGTTTGGTAAATTGCTAAACTAATCCAAAGCAGTCCCCATCAAGGTTCCTGTCAACATCTTACATTGTACTGAGTCCAATTCTCCATAAATCAACATCTGAGCCCTGAAAACTTTAATGTGGGCATTCGGGTCTTACTTTCCGACAAATGATCTGATTTTTGGGTAAACATAATTTGGTGGAATACGCTCATTCAGAATTACCTTCGAAAAAGGCTGAAAATCAGGCTCTACTTCTTTTTCTAGTCGTCCGTTTGTGAATTGGTTTTTAATCTACCTCTGGAATTCCTCATTCCTCCTCTGCAGTTGCTCCTGCATTCTGATTGACTCCTCCATCATTTCTCTTGCTCGGACACTTTCCGCTATAAATTCCTCCCGAGTCTTCCTAAACTCCTCCGCACGTTCTTCATTCTCCTTCCTCATGACCTCCATCATTTCCATCAGTGCCTGAGTTGTGTTGTGTCTGGTGGTGCTATGTCGTTTGTCTCCTCCTCCACTGCAGTCCTAGATTTTACATGCCCCACAGTGAGCGCCAAATGTTCTAGACAATAGGGTAGGCGACCTCACTCTCTAGAACAGTCAAGGTGACCAAGAACAAATGTGCTCTTATGCCTGTGAGATGACGATGCCTTTCCATAAGGTTTTTTATGATATATATTATAGATCTTTTCTTTACTCTTTTATATCTAGTCTTATTATAGGCTTTGTTCACTAATAAATGCACGATTTCTCCTTGATATTGATTGTCCATTGATCCTTAATTTGTTTTGATAAATCATAAATTCCTTAAATACTATCTCTAGAAATTGTTCCTCTACACACCGCATCGGACTCGACTCGTGACTCTACATAATTGAATAAATCCTTTTAATTAAACAAAAATATCCTATCTCCAAACCCTGAACTTCTTCTGGTTCAACGGTTTTCATTTTTTTCCATCTTCATTCATAATTATACCGAAGATTGGTCAATTTTTTTAAACTTTCTTATTGCCCTTTGTGTTTCCACTTTCAAAGACAAAATTGATGTAAGTTGTTGAACTTGAATGTCCCTAAATATCATCACAAGTTTTAGTGAAGCATCTTTTTTTCATATCCACCCTGAAAGATACTGCAATTAATGTCCAAGACTTCTTTCATTTCCTTAACTGAATCCCCTCTAATTCAATAAATATTATTTTAGTCAAAAACTTAAAAGAGAATTTTAGAGAGAAAATATATGTCAAATTCTTCCTACACTTCCATACATTCTTCCTCATTTTCATTTTTTTTTAATTTCCACAGTAAACATTCTATTTAGCTACCAATAATAATTAAAATTTTTGTAGTTAATTAAATATTAATTTATTAGAAACTATTTATCAATAATAAAAATTAATTTAGATATCAATAATTTTTTAATTTTTAAAATAATATTTAATTTAGTTAATATAGTAATTAATTATTTTTATTTATAAAATTAATTTTTATTTAATAATTTTCGTATAATACACTCCAATGCAATGTACCTCCCTATGTGACATCTTCCATCAACTATTTCTACTATAGATTTATTTATTATTTATTTTGAGTTTTGAAATTTAAACCACTTTTACATATTTTTCTTGCAAATCTTGAAAGTTTTATTGTTATTATCATTCTTATAGATATAGATATCAAGTTTTTCAACATAGTTCTTTATTTGATAAATAATTTTAAAAGTACAATATTTAAAAAATCACATTCTATATTTCATTACATCTTGGAATCAATATTCAAACTCTCTTATTTATATATAAGTCATAATTACATCAATTTATCAAACTATGTAAAATATCTAAAATAATAATCCATGTAAAAGTTAATATTGTAGTAGTGCAACATTACATCATAATATAACTTATTTATTATAAATTTAAAACTTATTATATATTTGAAATATTACTTTATAACAGATTTTAGTTATATAATAAATATTTATTTTATTCAATGCGCGCATTAAAATACTTTCTGATTTAAATAAAAACTAATTATAAATTAAATTATATATATATATATATATTAATACGCGATTCTGCTTTTATTTTGCTTGTTTACTGTTTAAATAGTAAAGGAAAGAATTCTAATGTATGAGTATCACGGATTTTAATATCGGTTCAAATTTTAAGGAATATGAAAAATTGGTTTGAATAATAAAATATCTATATTTTTTTCTCACTTTTTTTATTATAAATAACTAAACAAGATAAATAAATAAAAGTTTATGAGAGCATATCACTTTTTAATTTTTTTCATTCCTATATCTCTCTTTCCCTTTCTCTCGTACATCAAATATATCTTTTGTGAAAAAATATATAAATATAATAAATGATATAATTAATATAAGGAGAGAAATTAAAAAGGATTATTGGTATCAATTATTTATTGTGTGTTCACATTTAATGACCCCAAATCTAACAGCATTGTAGAATAGCATTGGAACAAGTCAGAAATTACCCATGCTTAAATTAATATATGGTGAAGGTGTAGAAAGTAAAAACATTATTTAAAGCATTAACATGCAATAGAAATAAAATTCTGTTTTTTTCTTTATACATATTTGTGTGTTGCTTGACTTATATATTATATATATTGATCATCTGAATAAAAAACTATTATATTGGTCGACACAAATTTTTAAATGTAATTTTTTCATTTGCAGGTTGACTCTTGAATCATTTCATGACGTTGAATAAAATTTTATTAATTTCGATTTGATTTTTTCCTTATCAGACAACTTTTGACCGTGGAAAGTTTCAAAACAAAAATGTGAACTCCAAAAATAATAATGAATAACCTTTTTAATTAACATGATTGATGGAAAATTGAAATTGAAACAAATCGTTATTGCAATCTTATATTTTTTTTTATTTGTATGGAAATTTTAAACTATTAAAAGTGATAGATATAACGTAACATTTAAAAAAATTATTAATAGATTTTAGAATAAATTATATATTAGATGTTTATTTCTTAATTTATTATAAAATATTCATTTTATGCTAAACTTTTTCTTCTTCTGCATTCTTTATACACAAACGTAGGTTTTGATTGTAGATGTTTTGCTAAGTAGTCTTATATTTTTTTCATTTTCATTTTGAACGAATGATTAAGAAGGAACATTTACGGTATATGTTTGTTACTTAATAGCTTAACTGCATTGTGGAATTGATAAAAAAAAGAATGTAAGTTGAATTATTGGATAGACTCAAACATCAATATAAAAGTAAAGTAAGATAATAATATTTCTCTTAAGTTTATTGGTGGATAAATCTTATTATGAAAAGGTAAAGTGGTAATAATATATTGGTGATATATGCTTAGAAATAGTTTTGTTATTGAAACAAGGAGTAATACAATTTTTAAAGATAGAAATATTTGAAAAGTATGATGAAGTTGTTTACATCGTTTAGGTGATGAGTTAGTCATTTAAGTGATGTGTTGTATAGTTCAGGTGATGATTTGTAATTTGAGTGAAAAAGATGTCAGAATAATTGTCTCTCGTTTAAGAATCTATCGCAACTTAAATGGTCAAGTGTCCTAAGGCGGTAGAGGAATCTTTGGGTTAGTTAGGTTAACTCAATAAGTGATTGTCACTCAAACCTTGGTCATAACATTCAAGCAATGAAATGGTTGTTGGAGTGAGGAAAGTCCTAAGAGGAAGATGTTTTTGGGTTGCATTTAGCTCAAGCGACGTGGTTACTACTTAAGGAAGTCACCTTGTTGATACTAAAAATTTGTTCAAGCAATAGGTGCTTACTTAAGTGACAATGTGCTGAGAGTGACGATGTATGTTATGTATTATATGCTTTTATACATATGATGCATAAAAGGTGATATTAATTATGATTAATGTTTAGATGCATTATATGATATATGCATGACATATGTCATTTTTTTATGAATCTTTATGAGTGATGGATCCTAAACGGATTACTCATATACATATACATGTGTTTGTATATGTGTATATATAAAGTTTGACCCTAGATGAGTAGATTGCATGACCCTTAATCAGCAATGTAGGAATACCTAGGGTGGTATCAAGTCTTGGGTGGCGGTGATGAATTTATCGCTTAAGCAATGTTTTGTATAGTTCAACTCTGATAGGGAGAGCCATGAGAGGGAAATGCTCTTATGTTGGATTTAACTCAAGCAACATGGTTATTGTTTAAGCGGAATAGAAGTCGCCTTGTTGATATTGAAGAAGTTGCTTATACGAGATGTTGTTCAAGTGATGATGTATTTAGAGTGTGATGGTGTGTGTTATATATTATATGTTTTTATACATGTTTATGGATGATATGATGTATGAAAATTGAGATTAATCATATATGCTTTGGATATATATATATGGTTAATGTTTAGATGCATGATATGATATGTGCATGACACATGCCCTTTTTCGGTGGCTCTTCGTAATATACATTTACATGTGTTCGTGTATATATATATGAATATATGAATTGCATGATCCTTAATGAGTGTAGGGATACCTAGGGTGGTATGAGATCTTGGATGTGATGATAAACATAATACTCACATTAATAAAGGTATGTAAGGTATCCAACTTCATAGTTATATAGTAACATTGATAAGACTTTAGATGGTGAGAAGTTAAAAAAAACTTAGTTATTGTTTGATAAAAGATGTGCACGTAGTTGAGTAATAAATGGGTTGTGTGATCCTAACATGAAAAACATAAATAGGTAAAGTTTAGTGATTTTAGAATATGTCAAAGTTTTTAGTCATGACATAATATGTGGTTAAACTTGAAATTATTTACATTTATACACATAATCTTAATACATACATAAATATTATATGTTAATATATTGTGATATATATATATATATATATATATATATAACATTACAAATGTACATAAATATATTTTTGTACATGTGACAAAATGAAGAACTTTATAATTAGTTTTATAATTAATGATTGTTTAAAAATTTCTTTTCATATATTAAAATATTTTATATTTTAATAGTATATATATATATATATATATATTCTACTAATATAATAATTTTAATTTTCGCAGTGTTACTAATATAACTTATTCTAAGTCAAGATTTTTGAAATAAACAAGCTTAAAAATACTAAATCAAGTTGTAGATTAGTATAAACAATGAGAGAGGATAAATGGAAAACATGTAATTTATTTTTTTGCTTTTTTTTTCAAATGTAAAATTTATACAATTTACTCCTCATTGATTGAAATTATAATAAACAATTTACAATGTAGTTAGTAGCTTTCTTTTGCAAGCTAAGTTTGTATTTCTATCATTTAAGTTTTGGTCACTCGAAATATCTCATTGGAAATAGTTTCTGAGGGACCAATTTTCAGGTGGAAGTATCCTACCAATAAATGCATTATTATTTTTTAATTAGAAAAACTTTGCCCCAAAATTGAGAAGAAAAAATCGAAAGAGAATTTTGTCTTTCTTTTTTTTTTCTCAATTTTTATCTATTGTCATGATCTAACATGGGCCAAGGTGTTGGACTTTGGGGTAGCTGACTCTTCTGGCGTTCCGTTTTTTGAAGAAACTGTAAAACTTCCGCAAATCCTTAACCGTAGATAACTCGTCCCCACCAAAGGACGGTTCGTCCACGTCATCAACCCCTAGGTGCCGTTCGATCTTGTCCGCGTACTTTCTCCCATCACCGTCCGATTGGAGCGCCCCGATTACCGACTTTATGGCCCGACTCGGCGAGTTCCGGTTCGCGATCATCAACTCGCTGATCTCGGCGGGGCTGAGACTGCCACCGTGCCGGAAAATATTCTCCACCTGCGCGAAAAGCTTGTGCTCCCTAACGCCGAGGTAACTGCTTGCAAGCGTCTTGAATGCCGAGAAATCGCACACCGGAAAGTGGATGTGCACGTCGACCCGACCCGGGCGCATCAAGTTCGGGTTCACGAACTCCTTGCTGTTCATCGTGAACACCATTACCCTCTCCTCACCACAACACGCGCTCAGAATCCCGTCCATGAAGCTCTGGATCCCCCTCTCCGTAACTGCAGATTCCTTTTCCGGTACGAGAAATCTGTCGAGATCCTCTACTACGACGACCGACTTCGCCGTCGTTTCCATTAGGAGAAACTTAAGATCCGAATCGCCGCGAATCTTCGAGAGGTCCACGTCGTACACGTCGTAGCGGAGGAAGTTCGCCATCGCAGCGACGAAGCTCGACTTTCCGGTGCCGGAGGCACCGTACAATAGGAAGCTCCGCTTCCACGCGCGGCCGAGTTTACGGTAGTATTGCTTCGCTTTGAGAAACGATTCCATATCAGATTTGATTTTGTTCTTAAGATCCTTTTCCATCACTATCGTTTCAAAAGTCGCTGGATGAGTGAACGGAACTGATCTCCACCGTGTTTCTCCCGTACCGCCTTCGGTCGCCGCGGCGTTCATGAACAACCGCAAATGGCGCTTCCTTTGGTTCTCCATCTCGTCGGCAACGGTATTGATATGGCGGAGGTACTGGCGTAGGATTCGGCGTTTATCTGTTTTTCTGATTTTGAGAACGAAGGAGGAAATCCGTTCCGGTTCGGTTTTTTGTTCGAACCAGAAGAGTGTGGCCCCGAGGAAATTGTCCTGGATGGTTTGGTTAGGTTCGAGGCGCAAAACGATGTCGTTTTGGTCGTAACCTGAAACGAGATTGGTGAAGTCAGCATCTTCTATTGAAGGAAGAGAATGCAAATAGAGAGACACTTTGCGGTGAAGGTGATTCCGCTGCATGGCTTCATTGAATTCAGGGACTTTGAGGAACTGGTAGACGTGGAACCAATCCTGAACCCTTCTCAAGAGTTTCCTTATGCTGTGTATCAATCCCGTTTTGAACAACAACCGCCGAATTACGAAACCTACCACCAAACTGAGGATTACGAGCAATACGGTGCTGTAAACACTCATGACCACAATGATCCAAGATTCAAGAATCCAATTTCCTGGGCATTCGTTTCTATTGTGTCTGGTTCCAGTAAGTTTGGGATTGGGTGAGAATGAAGAAACAAAATCACATTTTCATTTTGGTAAAGAAATTGGGAGTGGAATGAATGTATGAAGATTTGGATAAAGAAAGGAGAAGAAGAGTTGTGTGGTGTTGTGAGTGTCTGGTAATGAGGGCAATGGATAGACTCTCTTATTGCTTGCTTCTCCTTAATCTTTGCTTCCAGCTCCCTACGTGTGATGATTCTATTCAATTCAATTTCTACGTGCTTTTGGATTTCCACATGGGGCGTAAGGGCTCAATATATAGCACATTCTCTCACGTAATCTGTTTATTAATTTTTCTTTCAACACGGAATTAGGTGAAAGAAGCATCACAGTTTTTTTCCTTTTAAAACCTAATAATTCCTTTTATTTGGCTGGCATGGAAACCAAATTTTGTTTCATTAATTAACCCATCATGTGCTGCCAAGTGATTAACCACTTCCTGCTTATTGATAATAAATTAAATTTATAATTAATTACTTTCATTATTCTTTTGTAAATATGAAAATATATTCAGTCAAGCAGTCAGATGATGTATTAACAGGAAAGTTAAAGAGGATATTCTATACAAGACTTCCATGTATTTTAAATTGACCATCTATGATAAAAAAAATTAAAATTTAATACTTATTGTGTAAGAAAATAATTAATATTTTCTTCAATTACGCGTATATTGATTAACAATTTTATTTATTCCCATAATAATAATAATAAAAGTTTAAGGGCCTATTTGATTCCGCGTCTATAACTCATATTTTTAAGTTTTCAGTCCAATCATAAAATTCACCAATATTATTTAATTTAGTTCGATTTGGGTATATGTATATATGTTATTCTGGAACACAACTTAAAATAGACTGTACGATAGATAAAGAGGAAGAGGAGACGTTTAATAAAATAATACTTAGAAAATTAATGAACTCAAGTTAATTTAAAAAACAATTTTTTGTCAGGGGGTCAACCACGATTAGTCAGTTATTTATATTTCAACTATGCTTATAATGAATGATTCTATTGTAATTATAACAAAGCTTTAAAATATTACAAAATTGCACTAATTTTAAATATGGGGGCATTTTGGTCAAGGTCATTGTTTTAGAAGATTATGATTCCTAAGAATTAAGAATGTGAGAATTATAATTATTAATAAAACAAATATCCATTTAGTTCGTCATTTTCTATAAAAAAGAATGTGTATATATTAAAATAAAAGAGTAACATGATAATTTTTATCATAAATTTTAAATACAACTCAATAAATAATTCAATAAATTTGTACTAGTTGGTACCGGACGAACTAATCACTCAGTTATGGTGACCGATCAATCGTGTCAAAATACACTCAAGGCACTTAATAAATGACACAACAATGATAATTATGAGAACTCCCCTTGAATCATGATCATGTCCCACCAAATCCTTGTGACATTTTCAAGAAATCAGCTAACACTTTTATTAAAGATATTCTTCCAAAATACTAATATACTAATATAATTCCCTATAAATTAGAGATCATGCCAGAAATTAGTTAAGATTGACATTTAATAGAGTTAGCCCATCATGACTAAACACTATAAATAAATCTTCTATAGAGATGTAATGTACGTTGTTTTAACTATACACTCTTAACACATAGTACTTACTTGATAGTCAAAATACTTTTTTCAGGTCAACTCTGACCGAGAGACAACAATCAAAAGAGGAGACTTGAAGTGAAAAGCGAAGAGATAACTTACACATCAATAATTATGCAACTAGTTCCAAATACTATCTAACTTTACCACTTTATCTATACCAAATATTAAAATATAACAGTAAAAAATATCAATTTGAAAAAGTTAGATCTCTACCTTTTTGTGGAATTATTTCATGGATATTTAACTAATCAACATAATAAGAAATATGATTATCTAAAATACATGTTTTTAAACACAAAACCTAATGTGAAAAAGTAACCTTTTTTTACTTCAAATTATTGAAATACTAAAATTTTCCTTCTATAAAATATAATAAACTTTAAGAGAAAACTTGATGATAACATTTATAAAGAGAGTAGCTTATATATTCTTATTTGTTAACTACGAAAGAAAAAAGAATGACTCATCGTGTATTAATATTTCGATAGAATTATTATTAATATTATTATATTTTTAATTTATAGAAAATATTAAAAATTAGTTCAAATGACTGTCAACTTTTTAGAAATGTGTACTTATATATTAGTGAAATATCTTGTATTAATTTTCTCTAAGTTCTTAATAACACTTTTTTTAAATTGTGAAAGTTAACGATGAAAAAACATGCTAGGATTATGCAGAAAATATATTCACTGTCTTTTATAAATATTTGTTTTGATGTGTGCAAATTATATCACTATATTTTATAAATAAATCAAACGTATAATATTTTTGAAACTAAGAAACAACTGTCTTTAAAAAAAACAGATGTAGTCTTTAAAAGAAAGAGAAGAAGAAAACAAAATATTTGAAAAGAGAAGAAAAAATTTATTAAATGGAAACAATTTGGATTGTTTACCAAAAGAAATAGTATGTCTCATTATAATATAGAATAAAAATAGCATGTCTTATCAATATTAATAATATTGGCATACGAAAATACAATTTTTTTGAATAATTATTTTATTATATAATGATTTTTTGAATTATGTCTCATAATTTTGAAGTTTTTTTTAACTTAAAAATACACCCTTCCCAAACCGAATTGAAATTTTCTTCAAGGCTTCTTTTCGTTTGTATTCACGTCATCAACTTTCATTTATTATATAATAAAGATGACTTTTTCAGATTAATTAATTATATATCGTTTATTTGTTTCTCTATTCATGACATCAAATTTGATCCATTAGTCCGTCTCTAGCTACTTTTTTCATTCTACTATCTTTCCAATTTAATAATTTTATCTGTATTTGACAAAAATGTAGATTTGATGGTTAAAAATTATTATAGGCCTAAAACTAATTTCCATTGAGAACTATCTTTAAATAATATTTCTTTTCAATCAAAAAATTATCATTATAGTAAATCTGTATTTAAAATTTGTCAACAATTGATACAAAATAACAAATCATCGTTGCTAACTCATGATTTATTAGGTGTTTTGTGTTGATTCCGAGGATATATATAGTGATCTTTGAGTCAGTTTGCGTTGGTTTCTCAATATTAATATTAATTAAATTTGTGTTGAAATAAATAATATAAAATATTAATTAATTATGAAAGTGTAATCTTAATTGATTAACTCAAAAAATTATAAAATTTAATTTTTTACTAATATATAAAATTAATTAAACTGATATTAAATAAAATTTATTTTTAATATTTATTAATTTATGTTTGGTTTGATAATTAAATTTTTTTAAGTACCATTTTCATTTTTAATTTATTTATTTATAATTTTAATTTAAAAAATTCTAATTATTTCAGTCGGTGTCGGACATATAGAGGTTCACATGACTAAATAATTAAACTTAGCAAATGATTAATAAATTTAAAATAATGATTAAATATTATGTAATGTACTCTTAGTCATGATTCAAATGTTAATCTGATCAAATAATAATGAGTATTTAATTAATCATATAATAGTCACGAGTTTTAAAAGAAATATGTTATCATTATGTATTAATTGCATTAAGTATTAAATACCAAGATCTATTGAACATTAGAGTATCTTTTACAAGTACTATCTCAAATGAGAGGTTATGAAGAAATGGAGGCTAATAAAAGAAAAGAAAAAATAGTTAAAGTGAAGGAGTCTATTAATGAAGTAAAAATGAGAAAGACAAAAGATAAAGTAATAATTTTCTCAGTATCACGATAATACTAATCAATTCTAGTTTTTAAATAAGAAGAGTTAACCAAATTAATTCTAATTAATTAACTTTTTGAAAAAGTCTTATTATTACTACTGAAGAAATTATCATTTAGTGATTGATGTTCTGACACAAGTCAAGTAAACGTCATTCTCCTTGTCACTATTAACATACTATGGTAAATGAACGGGTATGTTTACTTGTTCAATTATTGATCTCGTTTTCAAAACATAAGAAATACGAAATCTCCATTAAAATAATATTTCCTCTTTGATATTTGAAGTATTCTTTTGTAAAGAAACAAATGCCTTGTAAGTAGTCGTATTTATGAAAAAGATACAGAAAAACTATTACTGAAAATAAGCAAGTGTCTTCTGTGAAAATATTCTTTTTATGTTGCATTAATAATTATAAAAACGTTACATGTTTCTTATTTTTTAAGGATTTGTTCATAAAGGATGAAAAAACTTGTACATGTGTTATTTCTTTATTTCTCCTATTTTGTCAACTATTTTATAAATTTTGAAAAATAAGAAAGAAAGTCAAAATAAATCATATTAATAAAAAAAAAATAATAAATTTTGAACCATGATACATTGATAACTCACTTTTTTTTTATAGTCATTTTACAATTTTCAATACTATTATTTTAATTATTTTTGACATCATTTAATTATATTTTTTTTATTAAAACTATCACATAAAAAATCATATATAAAGTACAATTTTTCTTGTTTTTTTTTTATGTTTTCACACTTATTTGTTATTACTTTTTGTCGTGGTACACCACCTTTTATGCATGGCTCTTTGATTTGTATTCTCATAATTTAACCCTTGTAGGAATGAAGAGCTGAATAAATTGTGGACACAATTATACTAGAATATAATATGAGTTCTCCTCCAATTGGTATGAGCTGTGGTAGGTTTCTTTCTAACTACTATGGCTGGTTCAACCTCGAGAGGCTTCTTCTAATGAAAGCAAAACACTTTTCTAGGTGTCATTGTTTTATGCTTCATTTTAACATTAAAAACTGAAGCAGAGGAATCTCTTTTAGTGGTGAGAAATATTGAAGTTCCAAATAGAAGAAACTTCTGGTCAAAATCCAAAAATAAAATTGAAAATAAGGAGGCCATGAGGACCATCCCTACCATCATTGTCTGTGAATTCTAAGAATAGAAGACAATGCTCTTCTTGACCACACTCCACTGATTAATTAAGCATGGTGCCAAGACATCATCCCAATATGTCGTTTTGGACTGTTTCATCTTGTCGTGAATTAACTGTTTCACATCATCAAATAAAACACAACCTGGTATATTATTACTGCATGCATCTCCCTTGTGTTCCGTACAGCACGTGAATTTTAGGTTTTCTAGCCTTTTTTGTAGATATATTTTTTAAGCAATAACTTTTTCAGCTTCTATGTGTATTGTTGACACGTATGATTCTGCAAATTAATAATGAAATCAGTGGTAAATACGACAAATGCATGAGAAACTAAGGATTTGGTGGAGCCTCTAAAAGCTGCATACTGTGGCCAATTGGTGGAGCCTGCACAACAATTATTTGTATTTGCATCAGCTCAAAACCAGATCCATATATTTGTCTTTCACTCTTTATATTAGAGTATCTATTTCTGCAGTACTGATCCACCGCTTGCATGAAACATGTATTTCTATTAACTGTGTTTCTTTTTCTTCTCTCATCATCGTCATTGGAACAGTTCTATAATGGGTTGTTTATGAGATTCTTAAGTTTTAAAAATAGTAATGAGATTATTAGTTATATAACAATGATTAATTCTTAGCAGCTTTTGTAATAATGAGACATATTCAATGTCAGTTCTTACAGAATATGAACCATGATGGTTATTTTTATTGAAGTTGTTAAAATCATACGTCAGTGTAGGATTCAAATTGAACCGGACGATTTTACGATGATTGTACATTCAAAGTTTATTGTTTTCAGGATCTCATGAGGGATTTTGGCATATAAAGATTTTGTTGAACTTTGAAATGCAGTGAGGATAGAGAGACATAAAAGGGAACTGAGAAGCACAGTGCCCGAAAAGTTGATGAAATTAATGAAGCAATCAATGTATGGAGAAAAAGCATTAGTGTACTATCACTGTTACTCAGGGCAACAGGCTGCAGGCAATGCTCAGAAAGTTAATGAGAAAATTAAGTGATTATTATTATATATCAGTGAAGTAACTAGTAGTACTTTTATAAGAAGATAGATTGAGAAAAAGTTCAACCAAGTGTAATTTCATACCCTCTTACTCCATGGTTCTAACAAATGCTTGTGAGTGGTGAAAAATTACTGGTTGAGCTTTCAATAGATGCAATGGTTAATTTACCCCCTCTTATACATGTCAGCTAAGGTAAAAAAAAAAAGTTTAGAAAAGAATGTTTTTATAAATTAACTTATAGGTAAATTAATTTTAATTTGTAACTTTTATTTATTTTCATCACCTGACACTTAAATTTTTGTATTCATATTTACTATATATCTATGATCACACTTGCTATTTGCTTTTGATTTAGATATTTGTCATGCTAATGTTAGTAAAAGTTGTTTAAAAGTAAATAATGCTGTTTAAGCAAATTTATAACTTAAATAAATTCATTGTTTATATAAACACCATTATTTGTAAAAACAAATGTTTTAAATTTGAGAAATTAATGGAAAGAATGTTTTAAAGTAATAATATGATCGTATGTTACAAATTTACAAAATTAAGTTAAACACTTCCTTTAGCAACTCATTGAAAAACAATCCTGCTTTTTTATTACTCTTACATTTTCTTAACAATTATTATTATTAAATTAAATTTTTTATTTTTAAATAATTTAAACATAATTATATTAACTTATCAACAAACACTACAAGAAAATCATTTAATAGCAACTACTTTAGAGACAAAAAGTAATTAGTCACTATAGTGACTAAATTATATACTATTTTATAAATTAAAAAAATTATTGGTATCTAAAGTAGTTTGTATTATTAATAAAAAAAATATAAAATAGTTTCTAATTAAAATGATATCTAACATTAGCTACCAAGGTTTTAGTTACTAATTTCTTTAGATTATAAATTGAAACAAGTCTTTCACAAGGTTCATAGGCAATCAACTTTTATTGAGGGTATGAGATTGTTAGTTGATGAATATGAGTTTTGGACTTAAGATTATTTAATGTAGTCCTATTAGGAAAGTGGATTTAGCGTTTAGTATTACGAAGTGGACTTTAAGCCTAACTCAACCCCATAAAACCGGCTTATAAGGTTGAGGTTTGCACCCACTTATATATAATGAAAGGCTCTAATCTCTAGTCGATGTGGGATCTCCAACATTTAGGGATACAAAAATAAGCACTTTGGAAGGAAATACTTGTATATAAATATGGGGTGGAGGGAACTAAGAAATATAGGCATAAATATTAAGAAATATAGGCGTAAATATTGAAAAATATGGAGGAGTGAGGAAAATGTTTTGAAAATAAAATTCAATGAAAAATTGCTACATGGAAAGATATAAGGTTTGGGATGATAGTTGGGTAGGTAACATATGTCACTCAAAGATAGGTTTCCTAGGCTTTATGACATATCTAAAAAATAAAGAAGAAAAGTTATGTGAAATATGAAGGTGGGTAAATAATAGTTGGGTGTTGAGTATGGATTGGAGACGTAGACGATTTGAATGAGAAACAAAATAAATAAATAAATAGGTTACTACAAGAGATAGATGGTGAACAATTGGGTAAGGATGAAGATGATGAATGACAATGAAAGGTTGACGAGACACATTTAAAGCAAAATCAACTTATAACAAACTTTTGAATGTTTTAAGTAGAAATGAAAAGTCTTTGTATGACTATTTTTGGAAAATTAAAGCCCTACCATCTGCGCGCTTAGTGTCATGGAGAGTGTTAAAGAAAAGAGTAGCAACCAAATATATGTTAGGCATACGAGAAATACATCTTTTATAACATGTTGTGTGGTAAAAAAGTTGAATATGCCAGCCACCTATTTTTAAAGTGTAAAGTGGTGTTGGTGGCATGAAACCTGTGTTATAGATGGATTTGAGAACATACCGTACAACATAAAATTGTAAAAAATCATTTCTTTCAATTCAGGATCCTAAAGTTAAAAGAATTTGACAAAAAAGCATGGGGTGTTGTGGATTGCAATTGTGTGAAAAATCTAGAGACACATAAACAATATTAATTTTAATAATGATAAGTCTAACCGTAAATTTTTTTTTTTCCATGACACAATAGAAACTTGGTTCTGGATTACTGAAAATGAACCGGTGACTTCCTTTTCATATCCCAAATGATGTATGGACCCTATAAATTGTATGAAAACTCTTAAAAAAAATAAAATCAAAGCAACAATCTAGTCAGAAAATTAATCTATACAGATTTCATAGGCTATAAGCAATTTGCTAGATGTTATATGAGGGTGGTGACTGTTAGCTTTATTTGAAGGTGCAAGAACTATAAATGATTACATCATGATTTGGGCTACAATCAGTCAATATCTTTAAATGCAAATTCAAGATCGAGTCAGAGTTCACTTAAATTTTTTGAATTTTTTGCTGCAGTGGGTAAAAGGAGTTTTGTAATTGTGCAGGAATTTGTAAAATGCTGAATGCGCCATTTTAGATGTTTTTTGGTGGGAGAGTGTCTTTTTGTAATGTAATGTCTTTTGATAGTCTATTTGGTCACATCAAGTTTAAAACTTTGTTGTATATAGGTTGGATCATTTGATCCAATTTATTTCATTCATTTTTTTTCGACTAAAAAAAATTCCAAAAGATACTTGAAATATATTTTCGGCTAAAATGATAATTTTACTAGTCTTACGGACAAGTATCTCAATGAAGAAATATTCATTATCTTGCACCTCTTTAGTTTTTTTATATCTATTTCTAGCATAGCAAACCTATTCGTGAGTAATTTAAAAAAGCTAAAAAAAATAAAACAAATTTTTTCATAAACTAAAATTAATTTATGCATAAATTAAAAACAAAAATTTAGACAACTCATATAGTAAATATTTTATATTTTTTATAAATTAGTTCATGTATCTTGAAGTTCTGCATCTTCTTTGACTAAAGGGTGAAGATGAGAAAAGAAGAGATAAAGGTGCATAAAGAACAAAAGGAAGAAAGAAAAGAATCGTTTTTCTATTATTTCATACTCTGTATCTGATGCCAAGCTTTATATTAGAAAAGGAAAATAGAAACTGGATTGGGCTTGATAAAAAAAGCTCAAACTAAGAAAAACCCAAAAATGCAAAAAACACCAAAAATGTATAAACTAATTTTAGATAAAGAAAAGTTTATTTTATTTTTATTTTTTATTTTTTTCCTAAAAATGCTTTTCACTAAATTTGTTTAAAAAGATCTAGGTGTTGGACATTGTAATAAATGTTTTCACCGCTATAAAAGTGAAGAATTAAAACATATCTTCGGGGAAATGATATTTTTTAAATTGGAGAAATTTAATATCTTAATAAAATAGTTTAAATTGTATTTAATTTTAAAAATTATAGATAATATCTTTTTCTAGTTCCGGGCTTAGTAGATGACAGGTTGGTACTGGACTTATTGCTATCCTTTATGGGTAGAAGCCATAAAGTCTAATAAAGTGAAAGCCACAACTATGGGTTACTTCAGCCAATTACTTCCTCCACCCAACACTTTTCAACCGGCACCCAATACAATTTTAAAAATTCTGAAACTACCCTTTATTACTGAAATAAAAATTCGAAATTAAAAATAATGCATTCTGAAAAAGTAAATATGAAAGAGATTATTGTATTCCAAATAAAATATTCGGAACTAAAAAAAATACATTTAAGAAAAATTTATCCAAAAAAGATTATTAAGTTCCAGACAAGGAGTTCAGAATATAATTTTATAGGTACCCCATTTTTTTAAGGGTATTTTTCTCTTTTCCGTTGTTCAGCGGCGATATGGTGCAGGAAGCAATTGCCGTTACTTCATTATTAGCATATGGGCTTAAAAATATGACCCATCAAACTATTACTACAAAGGTTTAAATTAGATAAGTTCCTCAGCAAAAATGACAACTACATAAATATATTTACCTATCAATCAATTCACAAAGGATAATGTATCTCACATCTTAGTGTTTTTTTGAAAATTATTAAATTATATAAACAATTATTTCTTTTATGTGTTTATTCAGAAGTTAAAAAAAAGAGAAGCAATGTTAGTTAAATAAACTAATCAAACATATCTTAGTGTTTTCTAGTTAAATGATTCAATTATATAAATAAATAATTTTTTCTATTAAAAAACGACGATTCTTTCTCTGTTTTATCTCTTATTTTTTCTTGGGAGATTTTCATTATAATAAATTAAGAAAGCTAATTATATATATATATATATATATATATATATATATATTATGTGTGTGAATTTTGAACATATGCAGTTACTAATCTCAGAAAAACATTGACTTCTCTTAGCTTTTATTGAGGTTAGTAATGTCTAGATAACCTACTTAAAGTGACATTTTAGCTTAGTGACTATAAACACTGTTTATATGTTTTTTTTCCATTAGATGCATTTTATTGAAGTTAGTTATAACAATTTTATTATATAATAAATAAGACTCTTTAACGGCAGTAACTCAAAGTTAAAAATTAATTTGAGCGAGAGTTCAATGAAAAGTAAACTTCGAAGTATAGTTTATATTCATGGTAAATTTTGTTGTTGATTGTGGAATTGATCTTCCCACCTTCTACATGTGTATTCTAAGTTTTTTTTGTCGTTAATTATACTGCACTGACATGTGTGCCATGTAAGCTTAGTCAATGGAGTGTAATCCTACATCTCCCTATCAAATATCAGAATCTCTGTACCTTATCTTCTTCTGCTGTTCCAGTTTTCAACATTTTATTTCTTTCACCCCACAGATCTTTCTTTTTGTCTCCTGCCTCACTCTTCCTTCCTGAGATGCTGATGGCCTCCAAACTCACTTTCCTAACACTTTCAACTCTTCCTAACAAGCCACACCACCATTCAACAAAACTTCATCCACTTCCTCTGATCTCTTCAAGATTGAATGTTTCAAAAGATCCTACCATTCTCAACACACACAAAATATTGGATCAATCCAGCAATGCTCTCAAAACTGCCTCTCTTTCCCTCACAGCAGTCACACTCCCCTTCTTGTTAGACCAAAAGGCAAGGGATATGTCCCTAGTTTTTTTTTTTATCCCATCATGCTTACTCACACTTGTTTCTCTTAAAAAGGGTTATTTTCTCTCTCACTTTGTGGCATGATTGTTGTTGAGACAGGATGTGGCACTTGCTGTTGATGGGGAGTTTGGGGTGTTTGAGGGCAGAACATTTGCTCTCATACACCCCATTGTGATGGCTTCTTTGTTCTTGTATACCTTGTGGGCAGGATATTTGGGTTGGCAGTGGAGGAGAGTGAGGACTATTCAGAATGAGATTAATGAGCTCAAGAAACAAGTCAAACCTACCCCAGTCACTCCAGAAGGTACACCACTAGAAGTGCCACCATCACAAATTGAACTCAAAATTCAGCAACTTACTGAGGTATATATCCTTGCCTTTGTTGCCATTGTTGTCACTGTTATCTTTCTAATTTCATTGGTTTTCCTAATTTCATTAGCTGAGAAATCTGCCCCATGTGTTTATTTCTTTTCAATTTTTTACAAACTCTAAGATTTGTGGGATAGTTCTGTGTTATTTACTGTATGTTAGATCGAATTGGAGCTTATATATCTGGACACCTACCAGAACTGATTCTAGTTCTTAAAATCACATCCAAAAATTGAAGTAGCTATTTGTTGTTCTAGTCTAATTCAAACACTTACATACAAGGATTGCTGAATTATTGGTTTCTTATCAAATTCAGGAGAGGAAAGAGCTAATCAAAGGCTCTTACAGGGATAGGCACTATAATGCAGGATCCATACTTCTTGGATTTGGGGTGCTTGAAGCTGTTGGTGGAGGATTGAACACGTGGATCAGGACAGGAAAGTTATTCCCAGGTCCACATCTGTTTGCAGGAGCAGGTAAAGTTTTAAAATTTGCAATTGATGATGAAATTAATTAAAGAGAGTAAGAATTTAAGGGGGAAGAAATGAATTAGAAGAGTTTGGCAAAACTATTAGCTTTTTTATGTAAATGATCAATTATGCATTGAACATGCATCTTTTCACCTAAGAAATGAATATGAAGGGTACTGTGATTGTGGTTCATGTTGGTATGGAAAATGATTGTTAGGCAAATTTTGTGATCAGGTATTACAGTGTTATGGGCTCTTTCAGCAGCTTTGGTACCATCAATGCAGAGAGGGAGTGAGACAGCTAGAAGTCTTCACATTGCGTTGAATACGTTAAACGTGCTGCTATTTGTGTCACAACTTCCCACAGGATTTGACATTTTATTGAAAGCTTTTGAGTTCACAAAATGGCCTTGAATGTTCTCCATTTTGCAACTCCATAATCACCCCAAATTCATATTTTACAATCACACTTTTTTTTAATTAAAGTGCAAATGTGTGTTTAATTAAAGTGAAGGAGACGAACATGTGTCATTGCTAGAAATTGAGTAATCTTAGAGTACATTATAAGAAAATGATAAAAGATGTAAAGAAGAAAAGATGTTTCTTATTCTCTTATGTCTATTTTACATCACTCATGTATAGGAAATATATAGGGAGTTTCTCTCTCCCAAATTACAATCTAATT